>JACCDN011222429.1_pt1 | contig 48956 bp, 56 predicted proteins | sample 7441691 | NCBI WGS metagenome assembly JACCDN01 (sample SAMN15323439, study PRJNA562643) | freshwater metagenome | isolation source: river surface water | place: USA:Blue River Watershed | collected 2017-08-16 | reverse complement strand
AGCTGTTCTCTTATCAACGAATAATAATCTTTTAGTTTTGGATGAACCGACAAACCATTTAGACATTAAATCGCGTGAAGTTCTCTTAAATGCTCTAAAGGCATATGAAGGAACAGTATTAATTGTATCCCATGATAGACACTTTTTACATGCGTTAGCGAATAGGGTTTTTGAAGTTGAAAAAGGAAAGATCAATATTTTTGATACGAATTTTCAGTATTACCTAGAAAAGAAAAAACACGACAATAATATTGGAATGCGTTTATAAAAATTACTGAGAATTACTAATGACGAAAAAGTTTGAATATTTTTTTGATATCTTGTCGCCTTATTCTTATTTGTCTTGGCAATGGCTAAAAAAGAATAAATTAAATCTGGAAGAGTTAGGATATGAAATTCATTTAATTCCAGTCACGCTCGCGACAATCATTGCCCATTATAAAACTCTTGGTCCTGCGCAAATTGGTCCTAAGCGTGACTATTTATTTCGTGATATTTTAAGATATGCACGTCTTCATGGTATAACTTTTACCACACCGAAAGAATTACCATTTAATTCTCTTTATGGACTACGATTGTCACTTCACGAGGTGGCTGGAGAGTTTCAGTTTCAAGTAATCGATAAACTTTTTCAAATGGGTTGGAGTGAAGGCCAAAATTTAGGTGACATCGATTTAATTACTAGCGAATTTAAAAAAAACAATTTGCCTATTGATAGAATGCTAGATTTGATTGGGACCCGGGAAATACGCTCAAAGTTAAAACAAAATGTTGATTATGCATTATCTAAAGAAGTTTTTGGATTACCCTCTTTTTTAGTGGAGGGGGAACTTTTTTGGGGAAATGATTCGATTAAATATTTAGAGATGTTTATCAATGACCGTGATCCTCTTGATCGTGTGAAGTATCAGGAAATTTTAAGTAAACATAATTTTAAAAATTTGGAATTAAATAATTAGATAGTTAATTCAAGGAGTGAGGTATGAAAAAATTATTTGTATTAGGACTAGTTTTCTTATCGTTTACAAGCTTTGCTAAAAATCCAATTTTATTAATGAAAACATCGGCCGGAGATGTTGAGATTGAGCTATTTGAAGATAAAGCTCCAAAGACAGTCGGAAACTTTTTAAAGTATGTCGATAAAGGTTTTTATAAAGGAACAATTTTTCACCGTATCATTGATGGATTTATGATTCAGGGAGGAGGTTTTACTAAAGACATGATTCAGAAACCAACTGAAGCACCTCTTCATTATGAAGTGACTAAGCTTGCAAACGAAATAGGGACACTTGCGATGGCCAGAACAATGGATCCACATAGCGCCACAGCTCAATTTTTTATCAATGTTAAAGATAACAGTTTTCTAAACTTTACGTCAGAAACACCTGATGGATATGGATATGCCGTTTTTGGCAAAGTGACAAAAGGAATGCCAGTGGTAAATAAAATAAAAATGGCAAAAACCGGAACGAAAAATGGAATGAGTGATGTTCCTACTGAGGCAATTGAAATCCTAGAGATCAAGAGAATTTAATTTGTTTTAATAAACTTACCGTGTTACTGTGGGGCAAAGCAAAAAATAAGGAATTAATTATGATGATTGCAAAAAACAAAGTCGTAGCGATTGATTATAAACTTACAGATCGCGATGGAAATTTAATCGATAGTTCAGAAGGCGGCGGCCCTCTTTATTATATCCAGGGAATTGGTAATCTTATACCAGGACTCGAAAAAGCTCTTGAAGGTAAGAAGACTGGTGACGCTTTAAAAGTAGCAATTCCAGCAACAGAAGCATATGGAGAGAGAAACGATTCTCTTTGTCAAAAAGTACCTAAAGATCAATTTGATATGTCAGAAGGAATTGAAGTTGGAATGCAATTTGAAGTTGAAACTGAAGCAGGTGAATTAGTAGTAACTGTTGTTGAAGTTGCAGCGGATACAATCACTGTTGATGGGAACCATCCATTAGCAGGTGTTGAACTTCATTTTGATGTAACTGTTAAAACAATTAGAGAAGCTTCAGCGGAAGAACTAGCTCACGGGCATGTCCACGGTGAAGGCGGGCATCACCACTAGAAAGAACTAATATCGGCTCCTAATGGAGCCTTTTTTTTAGAGCGGAATGTATGTTAGCATAAGTGTATGCCAAGAGCAGTTAATTTTTGTACGTGAGATTATGTCATATCTAAAAGACTTTCTTCCTTATCTCTTCGGTAACAAAGTAGGAAAGTCTCCAACACTTCCAGAAATTTTTTATTCGAATGAGATGAGCTTAGAAGAAAAGCTGATGTTCAAAACTTTACAAGGCGAATTAGATCACTTTATTGCTGAAGTGGATTTCAAAACTTTAAATTCTAAAGAGCGCTTCCAAATTTTAAATTTCTACCAATTTTTAAATTCTAAGCATAAATCAATGATTGATCGCGAGTTTGTACTTGAAAGAGTGCTGTTTAAAAAAGCCCTTACAACGGATTTTTTAGGCAAAAAAGGAATAAAAGAAATTTTAGATTTTAACTCTTCAGATTTAAAACTTATCGCAACATTTCGCAAGGATCGTCGTTATCCTGGAAGACTTATAATACAGAAAGCCAATGGCGAATTGTATCGATCACAAAACGGAAAAATATTTTCTCTTCCGATTCTAGGATTTAGTAGTAGAGGACTTAGCTTTCATCATAAAAATGGTTGGACTCCTTGTGGTGTCTATCGCGTAAATGGCGTTATGCCTCTTGCTGACAAGTTTTTAGAATTTGGCCGATACCACAGACTTATTGTCGATTTTATTGAAGGCTCACTTGATGAAGAGATATTAAAAACTAAAATTCCATTTACTCATTTTGAGAGAAACTGGTGGAAACAGGGAGTTCTTGCACGTGAGCTTGGCCGTAGTTTGCTGCGTATTCACGGAGCAGGTGAAGTCAATCGTAAAATCACTTCACCTTATTTTCCCTTTGTTCCAACTTCAGGTTGTATTGCTACCAGGGAGTTTAGTTTTTTAGGCAAGAAAATTCATGACCAAAGAAGGCTTTTAGATGCTTTGATGGATGCTCAAGAATTGCCAATCACAGAAGCTAATGAAGTTAAAATTCAAGCCTTGCTCTATGTATTTGAGCTGGATGACCGGAAATCAAAGGTGATCCTTCGTGATTTTTCATTGTAAGCAAATCTTATTTCCTAAACGAAGCCTTATTTTCCATACTATACTTTTAGCCGTTTGGCCTAATCTGAAGTGCTAATTAATGAGATCTTGTTCAGTGTAAAATTTACATACTTAAAAATTTCTCAATTTTAAGAATTTCTCAATTGTTTTGATAAGATCGAGAACATGAGTATTGGAGGATTTTTTTCAGCTTTGATTTTAGGGATATCTTTGATTCAAAGTGATGCAATGTTTGCATCTGAAAAAAATGAATCATGTCAAAAATTAATTGAATCCTTTTTGGTAAAAGCAGAAAAAGATGAAACAGTTAAAACTGCAAGTAAGACAGTACTAAGAAAAACTCAATTGGAAGAAGTTCGAAATTATCTAAGAAGAAGAAATTTTTCAGTTGCAGAAGAAAATCTTGTTCTTGAGAGCTTGTTAGAGTTAGAAAATCCAGTAAAAGTTCCAGATATTAAAAACTACCTTGAATTTTCGTTAAGCTACACTAAGCTTACACGCAAATATGTTCTTTTGGATGTTAATCAAATGGGAAGTCGTGAAATTACTTCACCTTACATGTTGAAATTTAAAAAGATTGAAGAAAAGATTGATACAAAGAAATTTAAAACGATTACGGATCGCAATCATTACTCTGAATTATATCACTCATGCCGCGCACTTACTCCAAATTCGAAAAATGCGAATGCGGCAAGCTCATATAAGAATTTCTCAATGGTATTGGGTCTTGGAACTCTCGCTTCTGGTTATGCGCTCTATAACATGGATCGCGAAAAGGATCTCGAGTGGTTTATGCGATTAGGATATGACGTCGCTTATACGGTGATTGATTCAATGGTCGGGGCGCGCATTCAGATTGCTCACGGCGATTCACAAATCGTAAAAACATTTAAAAATTATTTTTTCGGTCGTGCCATGGGAGCAACTGATGTTGTAGTATTTGATCCTTTGTTTTCTAATGAAAGAGAGAAAGCGAATGGTCGCATTTCGCGTTTAAAAGAAATCAAAGAACAAGGTGAATTACAGATTGAAGTAGATGAATTGCTAAAGACGTTGCAAAGCCAATCACTTTATCGCAAATATAAGCAGGATTTAATTTTAAAATTAAAAGCGGCCCTAAAAGAATCAAAAAGTTTTTTAAGCCTAGGCGTCGATGAGCGAATTACTTCAATCCCTGGAACTGTCGATTGGAATCGTATTATGCTAGCAGATTTAGATCGCCCAGAAGTACAAGAAGTTTTAGTACTAGCGGCAATGAATGAGATTTATCAGCAGAATGCCGGGGATTATATTGTGACTGGAGACACCGGAATTGATCGCTATACCTTTAATTCAATGTTCTCGTTAATTGTGAGAGTTCCAAAAAATTTTGTTCAAGCTTTTTGGACATTCAATATCCTTTGTATGGGACAAGATCGCCCGCATGTAGCTTTTACAAAAGCAGTACTCATGAATGTGACTGCAAACTTTGCTTTCAATCAGCTTTTCTACTACACGAGAGAGCAAGCCATTAATCAAAGATAAATGTTTGAGACTTCTGGCGTTCGATTAAATCCACTTGATCGTGTAGATCTTTAATATGCCTTTCCCAAAAACTAGAAGCTTCAATATCTCCAAAATGATGTTTAAAAGTTGGATCTTCTCTTCTTTTGGTCAGCCATGCTTGATAATGAACTAAGCGCATACTGCGAAGAACTTCTAAATAAGAGAAGTCGTGCGGATTTAGATCGCGAATGGTTTGATAACCTTCGATTAAATGATTGCGAATAATAAGCCCTTCTTCGTCACTCGCAGGTGCTAATAGCCACAGATCTTGAATCGCTGGCCCTATTAAAAAATCATCAAAGTCAATTAAATAATATTGCTCTGAGCGAGCGATGATATTGCCTAAATGACAATCACCATGAATGCGAGATAGGGTAAGATTTTTTAGAGCAAGAGTTGCATGCTTATAAAGCTCGTCAGTGAGGTAAATGTATTTATCTTCTAAGTAATTCGGAAGAATTTTAGTCGCTAAAATCATTTCGCGATTAGCTTTAATGAAATTATCGGCATTAAAAGTTAGGCGGTGATTTGCTTTCTTCATCGCTCCTTGCTCATGGACGCGCGCTAAAAGTGTGCCTAGCCGCTCTGCTGATTCGGCATTTAATTCGTCGGGGGCGCGGCCTCCAAATTTTGGATACAAAGTAAAATACAATGAGATTTTTTCATCGTAAAATAGACTTTCACCATCAATCTCTAAAGGTGCTACAACAGGAATTTCTGCCTCTTTCAAATCAAATAAAAATTCATGTTCATCTAGAATTTGATTTTTGCTCCAGCGGCCTGGGCGATAAAATTTAGCAACGATAAATGTATTTAAAAGATCATAAGACTCATGATTGTCGATCTCTAGATCATAAACTCTGTTTTCCATAGAGTTTAAAGTCATAAGACGACCATTAGTTTTAAAGCCTAATTTATCAATCGCAGATAAGACACTCTCAGGAGAGAGCTCATAAAAAAATTCTGTCGCTTTATCGCCCCAGAGTGATGTTGACACAAATTCCTAGTGAATCATGTGGTAGACTTCAATCATTTCTTTCCTTAAAAGCTCCATCTTCTTTGGAATGTCTGGATGATTTTTGTCTTCAGGGTTGAGTATATAGTTTTCAGGGCCTTGCTCTTTAATCATTAACTTTGTCTGCCAAATATTATCCTGTGGCATGTTAATATCAGAAGCATGAGAGAATGCCGATAATGTTTCTGGCTTAATAAAATCTCTGATCGAATTAAAGTGGTGGTCATTGTAGATTTTTTTACCGTTTTCTAGACGGGTATATCCGCGCACAACGTAGTCGATATAAACGATGTCACATTCAAAAGCTTCGAATAAGTAATTGATGGCATTTAATGGAATAATTTCCCCGCAAGTTGCGATATCGATATCAACACGAAAAGTGCAAATGCCATCGGGATCAGACGCGTCTGGATAGGTATGTGATGTGATATGTGATTTATCTAGGTGAAATTTTACACTCGGAGCGGGAAGAGGTTCGCCACCACCTTTTATGTCAGACATTAAAGTCATGGTTGAAGCCCCAACTGGATCATAGTCTTGCATGGATTCTGCTAAGATATTTGCTTCAATAATTGCGCAAATATTGCGAGCGATTTCGGCTATTCTTGGCGCACTGTATTTTGAATTAATATAATTTACGTATTGAATTTTTTCTTCATTATTTAGAGCAATACAAAAGTCGTACAAGTTAAAACTTAAAATTTTAGTTAAATTATTAAAACCTGAAATTTTAATTTTTTGATTTGTGTTGAATTTTGATTCAAACATTATCGACTCCAAATACGTTCAAGAGATTTGGCAAATTTTTAAAAAAACATTTGCGAATTTAAATAATTTAGGGGAGTAATGTCATATTTGGAACAAAGTGACAATTTTTTTCTTAATTAATTCTAATGAAAGGATAGTTTATGATCGATCAAAATTGGTTTACCGAGAAATATTTTCATCAAGATGTGGCTACAAGCTTTAAGGTGAAGGAAGTACTACACACGGAAAAATCACAATATCAAAAAATAGAAGTTCTTGAGACCTATGGGGTAGGCAGGCTACTTCTTCTAGACGGTAAAACCATGGTTTCTGAGCGCGATGAATTCGTTTATCATGAGGTTATGGGGCATATTCCAACGATGATTCATCCCAATCCTAAAAAGGTATTAATTATCGGTGGTGGAGATGGGGGAATTGTTCGTGAGTTCGTAAAGCATCCAGATCTTGAGAGAATTGATTTAGTGGAAATAGATGAACGCGTGATTGAAGTTTCTAAGAAATATTTCCCTGACTGCACAAGTGGTCTATCTGATAAGCGAGTTAATGTTCTTCCGCAAGATGGTGTCGAGTATATCAAGTCATTTAAAAATTTTTTTGATATCATTATCATCGACTCCACTGATCCAGAAGATTTTGCGGCAGGTTTGTTTACTAAAGAATTTTATTCATATGTTTCAGAAGCTTTAACTGAAAACGGAATTATGATGGCCCAAACAGAAAATCCATTTTATGATGAATGGGGAATTAAAAAATTCTACGACAATCTTCGCGATGTTTATCCGGTGGTTGCATCATTTACCGGACCGATGCTTATTTATCCTGGAGTATTTTGGACTTTTGCTTACGCTTCAAAGGGTCTTAAGCCTACATTGCTTAATGAATCTAAAATTGCTTTTATGGAAAAGCTTCAAGAGAATTTAAAATGGTATAATGTGGACTGGCACAAAGGTGCTTTTTCGCTATCAAATCTTCATAAAAAAGTTACGGGCTGTTAAAAAAGAACAAGGGGGTTTTATCCCCCTTGTGCCTGCTTTAGATGCTTAAGCTTCCACTTCTCTTTTTATTGACTTAATACGATTAAGACAATTGCATGAGAAGCTTTCTGCCCATGCTCTGAGGCTTTACTTGATGTAGAGATACCCGCCAAAAGTAAAAAATCTTTTAACTTTGCATCGCTAGTGTTGAATAAGGTCGATAACGTACTTGGATGTTCCGCCATATTATAAGTTGTAGCGGCAACCCCTTCTATTGTACCTAGATATTCTTCGATATTGTTATTGCGTTCTGCCGCCAAAGTTGTTTGGTCTTTTGTAAGATTATCTACTTCTGCTGAGGGATATTTACCAATGCCTTCTATATGCGCAAAAGACTCCTCAGTTTATTGCAGTATTGACTCCTATCTTGGGCCATGAAAAAGTTGCCGACTTGGTGCAAAAGGCAAAGCGAGAAGGCAAGAGCACGCTTACTTTAATTAGAGAGCTAAATTTATTATCAGAAGAACAAATACAAAAAATTTTTAAGAGCTTTATTTCCAACAGAAGTCACAATTCTTAAGATTGTTCAAAACACTTGAGGCAAATTCTTCCTATTCCAACAGGATTTTGAATTATTTTTTACAATAAAAGTGAGTTGGTCTGTTTTGACGTTATAATGAAAGAAGGGACTGTTATGCGTATAAGTAAAGTTTCAAAAGAAAATCATCAATCGAATGTTTATGCAAAATTCAAAACGATTGATGGTAGTCATCCATTAAAACGTTTTATTCCAGAAGCAGTTGTTGAATATCGTGCGAGATTAAGAAATGGTGGAACGGTCGCATTTTTTAACTTTGATCTGGCACGTGAGATTGGGCTAATACCTGAAAATCATCCCAACGAACTAACCAATGAATTAAAGCAAGAAATTTTAAATGCGTTTAGTCTTGTTATCGTAAATGAGTATGATCAATTAAGTGGTTTGAAAGTAGAAGAAGGATCATTAAAGCCCAATACCTACATGGCCACACGTTATTTACAGCTCCAACACCCTTGCAAAAAAGGAACAACTTCGGGGGATGGAAGAAGTATTTGGAATGGCCAAGTTTCTCACAAAGGAAAGGTCTTTGATATTTCCAGCTGTGGAACAGGCGCAACTCGCTTAAGTCCAGCGACTAATATTAATAAAAAGTTTTATCAAACGGGTGATCCAACGATCTCTTATGGTTGCGGATTTTCGGAAAAAGATGAAGGACTTGGTTCTTTGTTTTTTAGTGAAGTCTTAAAACAAAACGGAACTGCAACAGAGCAAGTATTGGCGATCATCGAGTATCAAAAAGGTCTATCAATTAACGTTCGTGTTCATGAAAATTTGCTTCGGCCATCACATTTTTTTAATCATCTTAAACAAGGCAATTACGATGTTTTAAAGCGTATGGTGGATTTATATATTGATCAGCAGGTAAAAAATAAAATCTGGTCGAACGTACCTAAAGAAAACATTTCAAAATGGGATTATTTCTTACAGCGAGTAAGTGAAACCTTTGCGCGCATTTCTGCTAACTTTGAAGATGAGTACATTTTCTGTTGGCTAGATTGGGATGGCGATAATATTTTAATGAACGGCGGTATTATTGACTATGGTTCGGTAAGACAATTTGGCCTATACCACCATGAGTATCGTTATGATGATGTTCAAAGATGGTCGACTTCAATTAAAGAACAAAAATTAAAAGCAAAATATATTGTTCAAACTTTTGCTCAGCTAGTTGATTACTTAAAAACTGAAAAGAAAAAATCAGTTGAAGATTTCAAGAGTCATCACTCACTAAATTATTTTGATCAAGTTTTTAACGACTGGAAGAATCGCAATATTTTAAGAAAGATCGGATTCAAGGCAGATCATGTTGAGTTCTTGATGCAAAATGCTCGTAAAGATGTGCAAACTTTTAGAGATAATTTTAATTATTTTGAAATGGCAAAATCGTCAAAAGGTCCAATTAAAGTACCAGATGGAATGAACTGGAATGCGATTTATTGTATGCGCGATATTTTGCGTGAGCTCCCTCAAATGCTGTTATCAAGAGGTATTCAAACGACGTTATCTCATGACGAATTTGTCGAGATCCTAAAATCAAAGTATGCTACAAAAAAAGATATGAAATGGACATTAAGAAAAGAGTTAAAAGTAAAAGGGTTTCAAAATAGTTACATTAAATTAGTTAATTTAATTGGAAAAAAATACAAGATACCTTCGGAAAAGGTACTTTTAGAAATTACAATGAGATCATCTGTGCTTAATAAGTATGATCGTGTAACTGGGGATTCTATCACAAATATCGTCCATAAAGTAATGAGCAGAAAACCAAAACTTTCAGCAGAAGAAATTTATGAAATTTTAAAAGAGTTCACTGCTTTCCAAAATTTAGATCCTGACAGGGCCTCTAGGCAGTCTAACTTTGAAAAAGAAATAGGTCACTCAAGAATAGTAAAAGGCATGCTTCAAATTGTAAGAGATTTAAGAGAAGGGCTGTAGGAATTAATGAAACTTGTTTTATACTCAGGGGGGAGCGCAGAAGCGAATGTGTTTCTGAATAAAACGGCTGTTAATCTTACTGGGAAACCATCACCAAAGCTAAGTCTTATTCCATCAGCGTCTTATGATGCAGAAGTCGATTACAAATTTTTTGTAGAGGAATTTAGTCCGTTTGGCGTGACGAAGTTTCAGTATATGCCAGTAGATGCCCCCTTTAGCAAAACATCGCTAAATGAGCTTTTAAAGAGTGATTTGATCTTTTTAGGTGGCGGGAATACCTTTTATTTTTTAAAGCATTTGAAAATTTCTGGAATGATTGAAGAGTTAAGGAAATTTGTCGATAGAGGGGGGGTTTTGTGTGGCTTATCGGCCGGAGCAATCGTCATGACCCCACACGTGCACACCGCGACTTTTCCACATTTTGATCGAGACGAAAACCCCTTTGATATGAAAAATCTTTCAGCGATGAGACTCGTGGATTTTGAATTTTTCCCTCACTATAAAAATTCAAAGCGCTACGAAGAAGAGCTTCTTTATCATTCAAAAAAAATAAAGCATCCGCTTTTTGCTTCTAGTGATGGAGGAGGAATTGTTGTGCATGATCAAATGATTTCTTTTGTTGGAAGGACTTATCAGTTTTTTCAAGGAAAAAAAATGGCCTACAATAGCTTGTAGACCATCATAAATATTCGCAATTACTTTTTAAGATTAAGATTTGTATTGTTGATTTGGTTATGGACTAATTCATTTGAAACATCTGAATTATTATTTTTTTCGCCAAGTTTATTTAGTTCTTTTGCGTTTAATGAATTTAATTTTAAGAGTGCCTGGCGAATTTCATCTTCTTGAGTTTTTTTACTTGAATCACTCTTCGTATTTACAGATGCAAATGTTTGTGTTGCCAAAATTCCAGCAATAATTAAAAGAAGTAGTTTCATAAATGATCCTCGAAGTTAATTTTTAAAACTTTAGCTTATTTCAAAACTATCTCAACAAAGGCCGTAAAAATTACAACCCGTTAATAATTTCACTTATCTTTTTTTGGAGAGTTAGGGCGGCTTAAAATAAAAACACTCATGCTGATGAGAATAAAACTTAAAAAATATCGAGGAAAAATTACTTCCATTTTAAAGATCCTAAAATACAATGCAAAAGCTATCATGCTTACAGCTAGGATTTTTGCCCAAGGGCGAATAACTCCAGAATCACGCCATTCTCGAATGGGTTTTCCAATGACTTTATGATTGATGATCCAATTGTAAAGACGTGGAGAAGATTTAGAGTAAAAATAGGTAGCCAAAAGTAAAAATGGCGTCGTTGGTAAGATTGGTAAGAATGCTCCGGCCACACCTAAAATCAGTGAGAGATGTCCTAAAATCAAAAACAGTGGCCTAGAGAAATTCATAAATAATTAGTTTAAACCTAAATCATTTTCTGCAATATTTGTAGCTGAACCTGTCTTAGCTGCAGTTTTTGAATCAAGCCTATTATCGAATTCTTTACGAGAGCTTCTAATATCGTCCCAATTATTTTCAATCCAATGAACTAGTCCTTCCATTGGGGTAAGAATACTTGTTCCTAAATGCGTAAGCTCATACTCAACCCTTGGAGGAACTTCAGGATAAACAGTGCGCTTTAAAAGCCCATCACGCTCTAGTGTTCTAAGTGTTGCAGTAAGCATTCGCTGCGAGATATCGTTAATATCTTTTTTTAATTCACTAAAACGTGCTTTTTTAGTTTCTTTCTTTGCGAGGGTAATAAGGACTAGAACACTCCATTTATCGCCTAAGCGTGAAAGCAAATCGCGAAGTGGACAGATGATATTTCCATCACATTCTTTTGAGTCATAATCTTTGTCTTTTTTCATGATACCTTCTTATTTGTTGATTTCACATTTGGTTACTGTTTTGTAACTACCTAATTTTAAAATGCCTTCTTTTTTTTAATTAAGTATTGATATATAACTCAGTATACAACAGTAACTTATGACTTAAAAGAGATTTATGTTCAAATAAGTATTTAATAGGAGAAAAAAATGAAAAAAATCTTAGTAATTGAGGCAAGCCCAAATGGAGAATCGTCAGTATCAAAAAAGGGTACAAAGCTATTGCTAAATAAGCTTGGCCTTGTACACACGAACGTTGAAATCAAAACTCGTGATTTAAATTTAAATCCGATTCCTCACTTAACAGGAGAAGCGATTCAAGCTTTCTTCACTCCACCAGAAAATCGCACTGATGCACTAAAAAGTGCAATCGTGCTTTCAGATCTTTTAACTGACGAGCTTTTATGGGCCGATGAAATTGTTCTTTCTGTTCCTATGTGGAATTTTGGAGTTCCTTCAGTAGTGAAGGCATGGATTGATCATGTTTCAAGAGCAGGAAGAACATTTTCTTTTACAGAATCTGGTCTTGTCGGACTTGCTGCCGGTAGAAGAGTTCATCTTGTAGTTGCAAGCGGAAGTGTTTTTTCGAGTGGAAATTTTGCTGCGTTTGATATGCTTGTTCCATACGTAAAAACATTTTTTGGTTTTATTGGTATTACTGACGTAAATGTTTTTAGAATTGAAGGAGTCAATGATCCGTCAGCAAAAGATTTAGCTTTTAAAAAAGTAGAAGAACAAATTAGTGCACTCGTTTAATCAAAGAATGGGCCAAAGTATTAATGGCCATTTTTTAATTTTTTAAAATTTCTGCCACTGATTTTTTGAGTGATTCATAGAATGGATTAAAAAATGGCAATTCTGCAATTGTCTTTCTAGTCACCAGACTAATAGGTCTGGTGACTCTAAGTTTTTTGTATTGTTTTGGCCTTAACCCTAATTCATGGGCCATAATTTTTGGCATGACTCCCATACCAATTCCTACTTTGCTCATTTGATAAACAGCAAGAAATGATTCAACGGAGATATGTCCATTGACAAAAATGCTAGGATGCTCTTTTTTTAACTCAGCTCCAGATGCTCGCCAAGTGGCGGAGTTTTCTTCGATCATAATAAGCGGAAGATTTTTTTTAGCTGAAATAATTTCTGGGTTAATTAAAACTAGTGGCTCATCTCCAAGTTTAAAACTGATGAGTTCTTTTCTCTCATCAGTATAAGTACAAATTCCCATTTGATATTTACCTAGAGAAATATTTTCAAGCAATAGAAGACTTCTATGAACGTGGTAATCAAGTGATAAATTATCTAGCGTGGTAAGAGCTTTTTGAACAATTAACGGACCGAAAGATCCAGCAATGGAATCTGATAGGCCGAGCGAGAAATGAAATTTTTGATTGGCATCGGCCGAGGAAATTTTTAAGTTTTTGAGTTCGTAAAAAAGTGGTTTAGCTTTTGCTAAGAACTCAATCGCCCGAGCGGTTAATTTCACTTTCCGACCCCGGGGCTCTAAGAGTTTTAGTCCAGTATCGGCCTCTAGTGCCATTAGCCTTTTGCTAACAGCAGACTGGGTAAGGCGTAGACGAATGGCCGCCAGACTTATGGTTTCGTATTTTTCGAGAGCAATTAGAGCTTCAATTCCGTCTAACATCTCATAAACTCGCTTGGTAGTCTCACTTTGTTGATTATAATGATATATTCCTAATACTACTATATTATATGAAAAATATTCATTTTATTAATGTTTTATTTTGCCGTAGAGTGTAAATGAGGAACATAATAAAAATGGCGAATTTACTTCTTTCGTGACTTAGAATTGATTAAAATTTATACTGGTACAAACAAAAAATTTACCGCCCACATAACAGGAGATAACCCATGAGTAAGGTTAAAAAGACACTGAACGTAGGTTCTAAATCTTATGCTTATTATTCGTTAAAAGAAGCAAAGAATTTAGGATTAACAGACATCGATAAACTTCCAAAGTCGCTTAAGGTTTTACTTGAAAACATTTTAAGAAATGAAAATGGAAAAGACGTAACTTTTGATGATGCGAAAGCCATTAATGATTGGGCCATGACTAAAAAATCAGATCGAGAAATCTCTTACTATCCTGCACGTGTTTTAATGCAAGACTTTACAGGAGTTCCTGCGGTTGTTGACTTAGCTGCCATGAGAGAAGCGATGAAAAAAATTGGTGGAGATCCAAAAAAGATCAACCCGCTAATCCCAGTAGATCTAGTTATCGATCACTCAGTTGCGGTAGATTTTTTTGGACAAAAAGATTCATTCGATAAAAACGTTGCTCTTGAATATGAAAGAAATAAAGAAAGATATACATTTTTAAAATGGGGACAAAAAGCATTTAAAAACTTTAGAGTTGTTCCTCCCGGAACAGGAATCTGTCACCAAGTTAATCTTGAATATTTAGCTCAAGGTGTTTGGACAAAAACTGAAAATGGTGAAACGACAGCTTATCCTGATACATGCGTAGGAACAGATTCACACACTACTATGATTAATGGTCTTGCAGTTCTTGGCTGGGGTGTTGGTGGTATCGAGGCGGAAGCCGCGATGCTGGGGCAAGCGGTAACAATGACTGTTCCAGAAGTTGTAGGTTTTAAACTTACGGGGGTACCTAAAGAGGGAATTTTAGCTACTGATATTGTATTAACTGTAACTCAAATGTTAAGAAAACATGGAGTCGTTGAGAAGTTTGTTGAATTTTATGGGCCAGGAGTAAAAGTTTTAACTCTTGCAGATAGAGCAACAATTGCCAACATGGCACCAGAGTACGGAGCTACTTGTGGATTTTTCCCAGTAGATGAAAAGACTATTGATTATTTAAAGTTTACGGGTCGATCAGATGAACAAGTTGCTTTAGTTGAAGCTTACGCCAAAGAGCAAGGAATGTGGTTAAATGCAGGAGATGCTGACCCAGTATTTACTTCGACACTTGAATTAGATTTATCAACTGTTGTAGCCAGTCTTGCTGGACCTAAACGTCCACAAGATCGCATTGAATTATCAAAAGCCAGTGATGCCTTTAAATCAGAACTTGCTAGTTCATTTAAAATTAATCCTGAAACTGCGACAACCGAATATGCAGTAGAAGGTGCAAATTTTAAAATTAAGCATGGTGATGTCGCAATCGCGACTATTACTTCTTGTACCAATACTTCTAACCCATCAGTTATGATAGCAGCGGGGTTAGTAGCGAAGAAAGCAAGAGCTTTGGGTTTAACTTCTAAGCCATGGGTAAAAACAGCATTATCTCCTGGATCAAAAGTTGTAACAGACTATTTAGTAGAAGCAGGATTGCAGCAGTCACTAGATGAACTTGGATTTACTCTCACTGGATATGGTTGTATGTCTTGTATTGGAAACAGTGGGCCGCTTCCAGAAAACATTTCTAAAGCAGTAAACGCGAATAACTTAGTCGTAACTTCAGTACTATCTGGAAACAGAAATTTCGAAGGAAGAATTAATCCAGACGTTAAAGCAAACTACTTAGCTTCACCTCCATTAGTTATTGCTTACGCACTTGCGGGAAATATTAATGTAAATCTAGCGGCAGATCCAATTGGAAAGTCAAAAGATGGAAAAGATGTATTCTTAAAAGATATCTGGCCGACTCACGAAGAAATAAATTCAATCATGAATTCAAAATTAACTTCAGCGATGTTTAAAGCTCGCTACAATAATGTTTTTGACGGCGATATTTACTGGCAAAATATTAAAACATCTGAAGGTGATTTCTATGCGTGGGAGCCAGAATCAACATACATCAGAAATCCAACTTTCTTTGAAGACATTGCCGGTGGAACTGTAAATAGCATTGAAGTTAAAAACGCACGCGTACTTGCATTATTTGGTGATTCAATTACGACGGACCACATTTCTCCTGCGGGAAATATTAAGAAGACAAGTCCAGCGGGATCATACCTTCAAGAAAAAGGTGTGAAGCCAGATGACTTTAACTCTTACGGATCTCGTCGTGGAAATCACGAAGTGATGATGAGAGGAACATTCGCCAATATTCGTATCAAAAACGAAATGCTTGGTGGTGCTGAAGGTGGCGATACACTTTATAATGGTACAAAAATGGCTATCTATGATGCAGCAATGAAGTATGTAGGAGATAAAACTCCGCTAGTAGTTATCGCAGGTAAAGAATACGGAACAGGATCATCTCGTGACTGGGCCGCGAAAGGAACTTTCTTACAAGGTATTAAGGCGGTTGTAACAGAATCATTTGAGAGAATTCACAGATCAAATTTAATTGGTATGGGTGTTCTTCCATTAGTTTTCTCAAGTGGAACTGATAGAAAATCATTAGGACTTGATGGATCGGAAACGATTTCATTGATTCCTCAAGGTGAATTTAGGCCAATGATGAAGTATGAAATGGTAATTACTCGTAAGGACGGAACTGTTGTAAAGACGATGGTAACTTCAAGAGTGGATACTGCAGATGAATTAAACTATATTAAAAATGGTGGGATCCTTCAGTATGTTTTAAGAAATTTGAAATAAAATTTTGAACAAAATCTGGCACGTTTAGTGCCAGGTTTTGATTTAAACATCACGCGGGCCATGACCTGCTCTATTAACTAAGAATTTTTTAAAAATTCCCTTTTTGAAGAATTTATAAAAACGTTGAAGAAATAACAAAGTTTGCCCATTAAATAGCCGATCTTTTTGCTTCCTAAAGAAAGCACCTTTAATCCCGAACAGCATGTACATAAAAACGAAATCTTGGATAAATGTATGCGCAAAATCTTCTGTACTTTTTTACTTCTTGTTATCGTTACTACACCAATATTTTATTTCTATCTGCAACCAGCTCTCTGGTCATTGCTCATAACGATTCCTCTTTGTGTAATCGGTGTTCGAGATATGTCGCAAAATGCACAGGCCATTCGTAAAAATTTTCCAGTCATTGGAAATTTTAGATATTTATTTGAAGAAATTCGTCCAGAAATTAACCAGTACTTTGTTGAATCAAACACTGATGGGAAACCATTCAGTCGAGAACAGCGCTCAATCGTTTATCAAAGAGCAAAAAAACAAATTGATACTATTCCATTTGGAACTCAACAAAATGTTTATGCAGATGGATATGAATACCTCACTCATTCAATTTATCCCACACATATTGATGAAAAATCTTTAAGAGTCACTATCGGAAGTAATCTTTGTAAGCAACCTTATTCAGCATCGATCTTTAATATCTCGGCCATGAGTTATGGATCACTTTCAAAGAGTGCGGTGCTCGCTCTAAATGGCGGAGCAAAAGATGGTGAATTTGCCCACAACACAGGAGAAGGGGGATTATCTCCTTATCACTTAGAACCTGGTGGCGATATTATTTGGCAAATTGGAACAGGTTATTTTGGATGCCGGGCACTTGATGGAAGTTTTGATCCTGAATTATTTAAATTAAATTCCCAAAGGGCCCAAGTAAAAATGATTGAACTAAAAATTTCTCAAGGAGCAAAACCTGGGCACGGGGGGATTTTACCTGCGGCGAAGGTGACTGAAGAGATTTCAAAAATTAGAAATGTGCCAATGGGACAAGATGTACTATCTCCTCCAGGACATACAACATTTAATGATCCAGATTCTATGATGCATTTTATTCATAAACTTCGCGAACTCTCTAGTGGAAAGCCTATTGGGATAAAGATCTGTTTAGGATATCATCACGAGTTTGAAGAATTAGTAGCAAGTATGAAAAAGCTTAAACTTTATCCAGACTATATTGTCGTTGATGGAGCTGAAGGTGGAACAGGTGCAGCGCCATTAGAGTTTACGAATCACATGGGGACTCCTGGGCGAGATGCACTTATTTTTGTGGTGAACAGATTAAAAGAAGCAGGCTTAAAAGATCAGATTAAAGTTATCTCTACTGGAAAAATCACAACGGCTTTTGATATCATCCGCCTGCTGTGTATGGGAGCCGATGCGACTTATTCGGCCAGAGCCATGCTTCTGGCGTTGGGATGTATTCAAGCACTAAGATGCAACACTAATAAATGTCCGACTGGAGTTGCCACTCAAGATCCAGCGCTAATGAAAGGATTGCATGTTGAAAGCAAACGTCTGCGAGTAAAAAACTTTCATAATGAAACAATTAAAGTTGTGGCCGAAATGATTGGAGCTATGGGGTTAAAAAGCCACAGGGATTTAAATCGCTCACATCTGATTAAGCGTATTCATGATGCTGATGTTGAATCTTATGATGAAACAAAGGCATCGTAAGAACGGCGACAAAAATGTTTAAAATAAAAGGATCATGCCATTGTGAAAATTTACGGGTGACGATTTCTCTTCCTCGTGATCCAGAAACGTATAATTTGCGCGCTTGTGATTGTGATTTTTGCACAAAACATGGAGCAGCTTATCTTTCAGACCCAGAAGGAAAGCTTGAATTTGAAATTAAAGATAAAAATTTAATTGGTGAATACCAACAAGGAAGTAAAATGGCCGATTTTATTTTGTGTAAAAAATGTGGTGTTCTCGTTGGAGTTTGCTATAAAACAGCAGACCATACTTTTATGGGAATCAACGGTAAAATTATTTCAGGTGTTAAATTTAAAGAAATGATTTTAGTTTCGCCTAAAAAATTATCTGCAGAAGAAAAAATTAAACGTTGGAATGAGGTTTGGTTTAAATTACCGAACAAATTCTAATGATTGTCTAATTGTCAAAACGGCCAGAATTTCTAAAATTAGATTTTGTCATGAGGCCTTATGAAAAATAAATTAAAAGATATCGTTCAAGCATTATCTCTTGAAGATCGTGATCGCTTAATTCGCATGTGCTGGGAAGATCGCACACCCTTTGAAGCAATTAAAGCACAATTTGGGTTTGGGCCAAACGAAGTTGTTAAATGTATGCGCATACTTCTTGATTTAAAAGATTTCAAACGCTGGAGGGTTCGAGCTAATAATTTGGGACATTTAAAGCATTTACAAACAAGGCCAAAAGAAATAACGCGATTTAAATGCTCACGGCAAAATTTAGATGGAAGTACTAAAGGTTATAAGTAATACTTTTTTATTGCAGGACTATTTCAACTTCAGTACCGTATATTCAACAACAATTATAGGTACCGATATGTTATTATTAAAAGTATTTCTTCTTGCAGCAACAATTCAATATGATTTCATCTTAAGTAGTCAAAATAGCTTTAGCATTAAAAATTCAAATGTTGAATCGAAATTAGATAAAGCGTTAATAAATGAAGAGTTGATCTTGAATAACTATGCACCTGCAAGTGTAACTGTTGTTGAGAAAAATATTTCAGGAAGAGACTTTCATGTAGTTGTTGAAAGAACTTTTTTTGGAAAGTTATACCACTTTGTTTTAGATGGAACACTGGAAGTAACAAAAGGTGCTCATAAGTGTAAAATCAATGAAACTGCCTATCGTGCATTTTTTGATTTTAGCAAATCAGGTCCAGATATTACTGAAGATATTGCAGCCTTTTCTGTTGATATGTGTGCTAAAAATATTAATGCTGAAACAGTTACTGTCATTTCATCAAATACCTTATTTTATCGTGGCAAAAAATTTAATGTTTTGGTTGAACCAGTCGCTAAATCAGTACTAAATGATCAAGTGAACGCATTTTTTAGTGCGATAAAACTTTCGATTTCACAGCTTTAAGAGATCTAATTAACTAGCGTAATTTATTCGTATACAGTTCGAATTTGTAAATTGGGAAATTCAAGTCCTTGACTTTTTTTCGATTGTATTTTACCATTTGGTTAATTAACTAAAAGGTTAAGTATGGCAAGCGATTATTTGAGTCAAACATTCAATGCTCTGGCAGATCCGACAAGAAGGGCAATATTAGCACGCTTATCTAATGGAGCGACAAATGTGTCTGATTTGGCAAAGCCTTTCTTAAAGGAAATGAGTCTTCCGGCGGTTACCAAACATTTAAAAGTTTTAGAGACTGCAGGGCTTATTCAAAAAACTAAAGATGCGCAGTGGAGAACATGTACGATCAATGCGAAACCACTTGAAGCTGCCACAAATTGGATGGAGCAGTACCGTGCATTTTGGGAAGAAAGTTTTGACCGTCTCGATGAATACTTAAAAGAATTACAAGCGCCAAAAAATATAGCAAATAAAAAAACAAAAAAGAAAACAAGGAAATAAAAAATGAAAGCAAAAGATAATGAATTACAAATTATTCGCGTTTACGATGCACCGGTAAAACTAGTGTGGGAAGCATGGACTGATCCAGAGAAAGCCGCGAAGTGGTGGGGCCCGCGTGGTTTTACGATTACAACCAAGAGTAAAGATTTTCGCGTAGGAGGAAAGTGGATATATACGATGCATGGGCCAGATGGTGTCGATTACCCAAATATGACGACTTATCATGAAATCGTGAAATATGAAAAAATGGTTTACGATCACGGTGGTAATGAAGAAAGGCAAAAACTTTTTACTGTAACAGTTACTTTTAAAGAAGAGCTCGGTAAAACGATCATGAATATGATAATGACTCTTGATACACCAGAAGCAGCTAAAGAGATTAAAAAGTTTATTAAACAAGCTGGTGGAAATGCTACGTGGGATCGACTTGCAGAGTTTTTGGAAGATGGACAAAAGGGCAACGATTCGTTTTTTATTAATCGCACTTTTGAAGCTCCTAAAAAATTGGTTTTTGAAGCGTGGGTAAATCCAGAACATTTTGCAAAATGGATGGGGCCTGCAGGTGCTTCGATGAATCTCATTACTGTAAATGTAAAAGAGGGCGGGACTCTTCAGTACTCGATGAATAATGCTGATGGATCGCAAATGTATGGAATGGTTAATTATAAAAAAATCTCTCCGCACGATCTTTTAATTTATACACAAAATTTTTGTGATGAAGCTGGAAAACTTTGCAAGCCTCCATTTGCTCCAACATGGCCAGATTCAATGTTGACGATGATTACATTTGTGGAAGAAGGAGAGGGTCTTACTCGTGTGACATTAAAATGGACGGCCAATGAAAATGCTACTGCTCTTGAGAGAGAAACATTCCATAGTGCTAAAGCTGGTATGACTGGTGGATGGACTGGGTCATTTGATAAGTTAGAAGAATACTTAAAGCAATTTTAGAATGAACTTGGCATTTTTGAAATAAATGATGCGGAGGCTTTTTCTTAGGTACTAGAATTGGATCTCTCGCGTTCACTTATTGAACTTTTAGTTTATTTGTATTCCTCGCTTTTGCATTACTGGGATTTATTGGAGATATGATGAATAGAAGAAATAAACACTAATAAAGTGCATGAAGAATTAAAACATTCACTTGCTAAGTTATTTTCTCTTTAGCGTAAATGATGTTTGTGAATCCTTTTTTAGTCCACAAGAATCCTCTAGCATCGTTTGGGTGATTTTCAGTTCATCGTCTGAGACCCTCTCGATATTTATTGAAAAAGGTGCAATGTCTTTACAAGTTCCCGGATAGTCAACTCCCTGACCTGTATATATTTTTTCTCCGCCTTTCTTGTCGGCCATTGCTTTATATTCAGCGTACCCAGATAGACCACGAATTATAATGCGCGAAATTCCAATTTTTTCTTCTATTTTAAAATCTTCATTTGATGAAGAAGAAGCATATATACCATCCAATTTTTTCTCTTTAGTAGTATTGAAGCCTTCTGATAAATTAATTTTGTATTCAGAGCATTTAGGATATTTCGCTAAAATTTCTTCCCAAGTCCCAGAATGGCCGACAAGTGCAGAAAAAGGTGTTCCAATAGATCTTTTGTATTCATCAGTGACATCTTTATATGTAAATCTACCGGCACCAATAAATTTAAATGGAGCAGCTTCATTATCTGTGCATTCAAAAATAAATTTCTTGTTGACTAGGTAAATTCTATCGTCAACTAAACAGCTTAGAGATTCTAATCGATCTGTTTCAGGGAGGAGATCTTCTGGATTTTTGGCGTTTAAATTAAGTCCTTGAAACATTTTTAAACTAAGATTAAGTCTTACTGGATCATTAAGAACCCAAACTGAAAAGAAATCACCAATCGAGCTTTCAAAACGATCACCAAACATATATATTGAATTTTGATCAGCATATTCTGTTCTCGCTCCACAACCATATTTTTTGTTGTATGGGAAAACTTCATGGCGCTCTACAGGGCACTTAATAATTCTTTCTTGCATACTATCGTATTCAAATGTCTTAATAGGCGCATTGTTGGAAGGAGTCGGAGCACCGTTTTCACAACTCAAGTTCAATCTTCTAGATCCTGATATTTTGGTATATTTGTATTGCAGTGAAGAATCACGGGCATGATCTTTGGAATTAAAATCGTAAAGGTAGCATCCATCCAAAAAAATATCTTTGTGCTTGCTAGCTTCTAACATTTTTTCAGTTGCAGCAGCACCTTTTAAATTACCATCGATAAAGAGATTTGAAAGCATACTATTATTATCTAAACTACCAGGAGTGATGGTGTCGCTGAAGAGAACGGCAGATGAGCGCATTCTATATTCAGAATATGCATCAACTTTAATTGGAGAACAAGTTGATGATGAGGGTGAAGTCGCTTCTTTTTGACTTGGTTGCGAGTTAGAATCGTTAGAATTCGTTGCTGTATTATCATTTGTAGATGTTCCCAAGCTCTTTGTCGCTTCTTCTTGGTATTTGGTAAGCTGAGATAAATTTGATTCAGATGTTTTTAGATTTTCTTCAAGGGTTTGCAAATCTTCACAGCGGGTTATGACTGATAAGGTTTTTCCTTTTGAGGTCGTAACTTTACCGTTACATAAGTTATTTATCTCTTGTTCAGAATTTTTCTTAAGTAGAATTTTTAATTGACCTTTTCTTTCAGCAACTCTTGCTTTTAGATTTCTATTCATGTCTTCATATGATTTTTTCTGGGCATTAATGTAAGTAATTTGGTCTTTGTCCATGGCGGTTGCACCTGAGGCCGCACCATTGGTGTTTTTGTGTAGGTTACTTATTTTGATTTTTTTATTATTGGTATTTTTTGTCGCAGCAGGTGTTGTGGCCGTAGCGATTAATGTATTTGCTGGACTGCCAGAAATTTGACTTGCTTTTGCAACAGGAGTTCCATCAGAGAAAGCGGCAATAACTTCGCCACTTGAGTCGATGATCGTATATTTATCACCAGTATTTCCTTCAAAGTTGATAATGTCACTTACTTCACTTGATGATTTTGTTATATCAGCACCTACTTGTTTATTTTGCGTGAGATTCCAAATCTTATATGTCCCGCTATTTTCGTTTTGAGGAATCACATATTCTAAATATCGCTTTTGTATATTGGGACCTTTTATTTCTCTAAGAGTGGCGTCAGCAATTGCTTTTGAGCTAAACAAAGTAAAAAGAATTAAAAAAGTCAGGAATGATTTCATTTTAACCTCAGTTTTTGACTAGATTCGATTATCTCAGGAGTGGATGCTCATTACTAGAATTGGCATGATTTTCCCTGTAAAGGGTTAAAATTTAGAGGGAGCTTAAATGTGTGTGCTGACACAAAAACTTGGCAATAACTGGTTTAACATCGCTCAATTTTATTTCAAATTGAATGCAAATTTAAATGATCAAACAAATTTGAAATTTTAATTTTTTCGATTTAAATCTTGCATAAGTTCAGTTTGTAATTGCTGAATTTCGAGTAATCTTATCCATTGATGAGACGCCAGCTGATCGATTTTTGATTTTAAATGTCTTATTTCAAGTTCGGCCTTAAGGTTTATTTTATAATCAAGCTCTGCGCGTAGGCGATCTTTCTCCGCTTGGCGATTCTGACTCATCATAATGAATGGAGCTTGAAGGGCGGCAAGACAAGAAAGAACAAGATTTAAAAAAATAAACGGATAGGGATCGAAAGAATTGGTCGCAAGAATAAATGTATTTAAGATTATCCATAAAATAAGAATCAGTCCAAAAGTTAAAATGAAACTCCATGAACCGCCAAATAAAGCAATTTTATCAGCAACTCTTTGGCCGAATGTGAATTTTTCTTCAAATTGGTTATTTAAGTTATTAGTAATAAGATCTTCTTCTTTTATGCTTGTTAAAACCTCTTCTTCAAGCTGAGTGATTTCACCGATATCTTCTTGAATAACTTGTCGTATAAACTGAGAGCGAAATTTATTCAGATCAGGAAAGCAAATAAAAGAATTTTGCGAAAAATTAGGATGCTTGGTACTGATCATTTTGAAAATATTTTCGCTTAAAAATTCAGCAGAAATAATTTCATTGTAGGGAATTTTCTTTTGGCAAATTTCACATAGATGTTGTCTTTGAACCATTTAGCCAACTTGGTTATAAGTTTTAATAAAATTAATAATAGTTATCAAGTTTATAAAAAGCAATATTTATAAAGCTGATTAAATAAATCGAATGAACTATACCTACACCATACTTGCTTTACTGCCTACAAAGATATACTGTAATATACAGTAAGGTGTTATTTACATTATTGGAATTTTCATGATTTATGCCATTTGGACAATCACTTTTGTCGCACTTATAATTTCTTTCTTAAAAGATAAGAATCGAACGTTGAAAGCCCTTAAAATGAGTCTAAATTCATTCAAAAATCTTATACCAGGGGTTCTTGGCATGGTTGCGATGGTTGGACTCGTTTTGGCCTTAGTTCCAAAAGAAACACTTACAGAAATTTTTACTCACAAAGGAGTTTTTGGGTTTGTGCTTGTTGCTCTTGTTGGAGCGATTGCTACTATTCCCGCACCAATTGCTTTTCCGCTTGCAAGTTCAATGCTAAAGGTCGGAGCAAGTCTTGCAACGTTAGCTTCATTTATTACAACTCTTACAATGGTGGGAATTGTCAGTGCTCCGCTCGAGGCTTCATATTTTGGCAAGCGGTTTACAATCATGCGCCAGGTTTTAAGCTTTGTTGCCGCCATTGCCATTGGTCTTATTATGGGAGTAGTTCTATGAAAAAGAATATCATAAAAAAATATCGTTTATTTTTTATGGTCTTACTAATTGATATTATTTTTCTTTTTATAAAACCAGAAACATCAAAATTATCAATGGTAAATTCGTATCATTTTTTTGGGGAAGTTTTAAAGATATTGCCTCCAGTTATGATCTTAATGGGATTACTAGACATTTGGGTTTCTCGTGAAGCAATCGAGGCACATCTAGGAGAAGAGTCAGGAATGAAGGGTTCAGTACTATCAATTTTTCTAGGGACCGCAGCTGCAGGTCCATTATTTGCAGCATTTCCAATTGCCGTTTCCCTTAAGAAAAAAGGAGGGAGAACTTCAAACATTGTTATTTTTCTTGGTGCTTGGGCCACAATAAAAATTCCAATGCTGATCATTGAAAGCAGTTTTATTGGGTTACATTTTGCCCTTTGGCGTCTGGTGATCACGATCCCCTTTATTATTTGCATCGGTTATATAATGGAGCGTTTTGTAGTACTTGATATAAAGGAAGATAATTAGGAAGAATATGCCTGAAAAGAAAAAACAGTATCGTCATTTGCCGGCCTTTATTCTTTTGATGATAGCCGAAGGCCCTAATCACGGTAATGCAATTTATAATTTGCTAATGGACAAAATGAATATTGAAAAACTTGATAGTGGTGCCGTTTATCGAGTGCTCAAAGATTTAGAAAAGAGTGGTGATCTTAAATCTGAATGGGATACAAGTGTTCGCGGGCCAGCTAAAAAAATCTATTCGCTTACTAAGGCTGGATGGAAAAAATTAGGTCAGTACGAAGAAGATATAAGTTGCCGAATTAAAATTTTGCAAAAATATGTGAAAATCTATAAAAGCCTTTCACGATAGTATTTTTACTTCAAAAGGTATTTGATAAAATCGAATCCCCAAATTGCCCCATAGAAAATTAATAAAAAGAAAATCATGCAGACTAACATTTGCAAGTAAGAGATCAGAATGAGTAGACCATCTTTTTCTATATTTCCCAGCGCTTGAAAAAGAATAACCCAAGCGGGAATGGCGTTAGAAAAAGGAATCGGTAGAGGAAGTGCAAGTAGAACTGCATTGATTATGATAATGAGAATATTAATGATATTGAAAGGTCCAGAAAAGAGAAATTGAATTCTTGGTTTAAAAAATCTTCCCACGAGCTTGAAAAAAAAATCTGAGCCATGAGCTATTTTTAAAATAGTATCCTTTTTTAGTTTTTTTTTTGCCCATTTTTTAGGAAGTCGTAATGGTCTATTAAAAAAAGAATAAAAAGCCACAAGTGATATTAGAATGCCAAAAGGTGTCGAAAGACCAAAAAGAGGGATGGGTTGTAAAAATGGAAGTATCAAAAAGAGAATAAATACGAAATGTCCCTTGCTTCCAAAAGTTTGGGCGATATCGTACAAAATGATTTCATCACCTATTGCTTTTTTTTCAAGCTCAAGAATATATTTTAAAAGAGGGCTTTGTTTGTGTTTCATTGATTGAAGGTTAACTCAGACACATTTTTGAAGCAAGAAGCTTTTAGAAAACACCATGATATTAATGAGTTACAAAAAATCAGAACAGAAGTATCTAATTATTATACTAGTTTCCAGTTGGCCATCTATGTATAAAGCAGGCCAAGAGGAAACATGATGAAATCAACAATTTTTTTAACTGCAATTTTAGTATCACTTAGCTCATTCGGCGGATTAACATCTCCGTTTGTTGGAACGATTGAAGGATTAGATACCCCAAATACTCACTATGTTGGTGACTCTTTTGTGATTCGTGGACAAACTCCAGGATCCCTTAATGAATATGGACAACTTAAGGATGCAGGAATTAAATCTGTAATCATTTTTAAGAACCAAACTAAAAATGAAGTGGATCAAGAAAAAGAAACTCTAAAAGAATTAAAAATTAAATACACGCATATCGAGTTTCCTTGGAAAGATATCACAGAGTTTAAACCAGTTTGTGAAAAAGCACTTGCAGCGCTTAAAATTTTGAAAGCAAATAACGATAAAGAAATTCCAACTTATTTTCACTGCACAGTTGGTGAAGACAGAACAGGAGTACTTGCAGGACTATTTCTACAAGTCTTAGGACAAGAAACAGATGTTGCAAAAATCTACCAAGAAGAAATGTGTGAGAAAGGTTACGCTGAAGGTGACCATAATAAAATTGCTAGCGTTGCAAACACTGTTAGAAGCAATTTAAATCCAGTGTTTTTAAAAATGTCTTATCTTTTAAAGAAAGCGAATTATGATTTAAGTGCTGTAAACTGTGGAGCTGATTTTGAAAATGATCAAAACTATAAGAAGAGCACATACTCAAAGCCAGCAAGTTTTCGCTGTCAGTAATGATTCAACATACTTAAGAAAATATGTATTGAATAAAATCAGATTTGTTACTATTTAACATACCAAATAATATGCTATCATAATGGCTTTAATAAGAAGACATGGAGTATTTATGTTTAAAAAAGTGGCCATTGGAATACTTTCGGTTTTAGTGCTATTTTTGGGATACGTTTCAACCAGAGAAGGAAAATTTAATTACGAGAAAAGTGGAGTAATTAATGCGCCAAAGGAAAAAGTTTTTCCTTATATAAGTGACTTAAAACTTGGAGGCGAGTGGTCTCCGTATGAGAAGATTGATCCACGAATGAAGAAAGAATTCATTGGGACTCCGAATGCTGTTGGCGCAAAAATGAATTTTGCCGGCAATAGTGATGCTGGATCGGGAAGTTTAGAGATTGTGAATATTGTACCCAATGAATCAGTAGATATTAGACTTATCATGACGGCGCCTTTTCATGCTGAAAATATGATTCATTATCAATTAACAACTGAAGGGGGAGCTACTCGTTTTTCATGGTCGATGAGTGGGGATGGAGGATTCTTAGGAAAACTTATTTCCGTATTTATTGATTGTGAAAAAATGGTGACTGATCAATTTGGTACAGGGATTAACAATTTAAAAACATTAATCGAAAGTCAGAAATAAAAAGAGAAGCCCTAGCGGAGCTTCTCTTTTAGAGCGAGATTAATAAATTCATTAATACTGAGTTTTAATTTTTTGGCTTCGACTGCAATGAGTTGATGCAAGTTCGAATCCATGCGCAGATTGAGTTTTCCTGAAAATGATTTTTGAGGCGATCGATTCTTCTTTTTACAAAAGTTTAAATAGTCTTCAATTGAGTTTTTCATTTCTCGCTGAAGCTCGGTTACTGATTTTCCTTGAAAGGTTATAATGTCAGTAATTCCTTCAATCTCACCATGAAAAATACCTTCTTCGGCGTCAAATTCAATCGTTGCTTTATATTCTTTGTATTCCATAAGAGTAGATTTTTTATTTTTCGATTTCATCAAAGACTCCACTTTTAATTAAAAATTTTCGAACTGAAATGAGAGCTCCTTTATCGGTTTCCTTTCTTGGATGTGGCCGATGAAAGACTGCAATTGCCCCCTTAATCTCAACTCTTAATCTACTTCCTCGACCTTCTGTCACCTCAGCATTAAGTGCTATAAAGAGGTTCTCAATATCGCTCCATAAGATGTTTGATCGTATAGGTATGGCAAAAACATCATTCCAAATTTTAAGATGTTTGCTACTTAATTTTATCATATCTTGTCTCTTTTGGTACTAATAATTGGTACCATTTTTTATGATATTGTTTGTACTTCAAGTAAGAGAAATTAATCTAAAAAATAAATGCCTGAAATTATTAATGAAGTTCAATTGAAAAGTGTGAAGTTGAAGAGGTAGTTTTATTAAAATGAGCAAAACTTGAGTGCCAAATCTCTCTAGACAAAAATCTTAAATTCAATTATATTACATCTATCGCTTAAATTCTGTAAGCGATCAATAAGGAGGTCTTTATGAGAAAATTTACTTATGAATTAGGCCTTCGTCTGGTTTTTTTGCAATAGTTTCAAGTTTTCGACAAAAAAATTTTGATTTAAGGCCTTAGGTTTTTATTTAATTAAACTTAAGGAGTTTTACATGAATTTTTCCGCAAGGAATTTTTTAGCATCATTTGGTTTGTCAAATGAAGAGGTCAGCATTTGCCTTAAAAAATGCAATGAAAAAAATGGAATAGGTTTCGCTCGTGTAATTAAAGAAGATAAAAATTTGTATCATCTGCAGTGCGATTTTGAGATTGTGAAAAAAGGAGTTTTAAAAGGAAATTTTTATCACGAAGAGAGCGAACTCGAGGCACCATGTGTTGGTGATTGGGTGGAATACAAGGAAGCTTTTTTTGAAGATTCTCCTTGTGTGATCAATGAGATTGTCACGAGAAGAAATGTCATAAAAAGACTTGAAGGAAGTCTTGGGAAACATCAGACAATTGCCGCCAATGTTGATTATGCTTTTATTGTAACTTCTTTGAATCGCGATTTGAACTATAGAAGAATTGAGCGTTATTTAACAATGTTAAAATCTTCTGACGTTTATCCTTTTATTCTTTTAACGAAAGTAGATTTGGAAGAAGATTATGGAGAAGAAGAATTAGGAAATTTGAAAAAAGCATTTCCTAATATTGAAATTTTGCGCTCAACTCAAAGTGATTTTAAGAAATTCGCTGACTGGAAAAAGTATTTGCCAAAAGGATCAACAAGCGTGTTTATTGGCTCATCGGGAGTTGGTAAATCAACGCTCATAAATTTTCTTTTAGGTAAAGAAGCGCTTTTGACAGGAGAAATTCGTGATGATGATGATCGAGGAAAGCACACTACGACCTATCGCTACTTATCGCAGTCACGTTTTGGAGGACTCATTATTGATACTCCCGGGATGCGAGAGCTAAGTGCGATTGATGCTTTTGAATCTGTCCTGGCCATACAAGATGAGTTTTCGGATGTCGTTGAGCTCATTTCACGATGTCGCTTTTCTGATTGTAAGCACCAGAGCGAGCCAGGCTGTAAAATTTTAGCTGCGCTTGCTAGTGGAGAGTTGGAGAAAGGTCGCTTTCAAAATTATTTAAAAATTTTAAATGTGAATCGCTTTCTTGAAAAAAAGAATCGACAGGAACTGGTTACTCTAGAGCGCAAAGGTTGGAAGAGACGCAGTGTCGCTAACAGAAGAGATCGAAAGATAAAAGAGAAGTTTAATCTTTAGAATGAATTAATCCCAAAACTCCGCTGGTGGTATTACTCCATTTTTATAGAGTTCATACCAATGGTAGAGTTGCTCTTTTGTAAAGAGATCTAGAGCTGTCAAAATTTCGCGAGTGAATTCTAATGGGCCCACGCCCGAAGCAGTGATGAGATTTTGGTCTCTCACTGCTAATTTCTCTTGGTAATTAGCTTCGCCAGCATAGCTTGGAACCATATGTTTTAAAAAACCGAGATCATTACTCGTGTGTTTTTTACTTCCAACAATTTCATGACGGACAACTGCCACAGTCGCTCCACAAATGGCCGCTATTAAGATATTTTTTGCCAGAAGTTCTTTGGCAAAATTTAGAGCAGGGATATTTTTACTTGGATCACCCCATGTTTCGCTGCCGATTAAAACAAAGGCATCGATTTTTTTATTTTGAATAAAACTCAAATTATAATCAACAAATGCTTTCATTCCACCAATTGATTCAACAGGAGCACCATCTTCACTGACGAAGATGACTTCGCAATTTGCTTGACGCAATTTTGGAAAAAGAAATGCTCCCTCCCAATCCGCGAAACCTTGAGGTAAGTAGACAGCAATTGATTTTGGCATGTTAACCCCTTTTTGGAACAATACATTGGAAGATAACTTTATAGGCTTCTTCGCGCTCCCGTTTTGTCATGTAGGGATTGACCGTTTTCCAGATATTAAGTTTATCTTTCATTGGAAGCTTGCAAACCCCAATACCACTATTGATATAGCACCCAGGATGAAAGCTTAGTGTAAATTCCGTAATATGCTCACAGGTTTTTTTGCGATTATTAGTAGGACAATTTCTTTTTACTTCACATTCGTCTACTAGGCCTTTTTGCAAACAAACCATGACACTGTAAATCCACTCAACTCCAAGTTTTGTAAATTGCCCTTCGTTTATGTTTTTTACATACTGATTGCAAGTCGGACGAGCAAGCTTGGTAAAATAATCTACACCAACGCTTTCGCATTTATATTTTTCTTCCATGCAGTTATAAAAGCCACACATTGTATACGGAAAGCACATTTCTTTTTTAGGAAGATTTAAACGTGCATATCCGCGATCAAAGCTTAAACATGATTCGGGATTTGATCCGCAATCGCCAAATTTTTCTTCCAGGGATTTTAAATAATCAGTTTTTAAATTATTTTCTAAAATATCTTTGATTTCAATTCCGGGAATGGTGGCAAAAGTATGTGTCGAGAAAAATAAAATAAGAATAAGTTTTAACATATTCTATAATTTTATTGGTGATTAAGATTTTTTTTAAGATGGTAAAATTAACCGATTTCAACACTTGAGCGAATAATTTTCCAAGTATGATCGGCATGCAAGCGAACTTCAGCAATGAAGGTAAAATTTTGCATTTTATCTCCCCACTCTTCGGGGGAAATAAGCGACATAAATCGTTTTCCAGATGCCTGATCATAGAGAAAATAAGTTTTCCCAATGACCGGACTAAAAGACATTTCCACGCCGTAGATAAGATCAGAAACATAAACTCGTTTTTTTATATCTTGAACCTGACGGGCCAGCGTTTTCATTTGCTCATAGATAATATTTAATTGCTCGTCTGTTTGCTCTAGCATGGCCTGTCTGGCTTGACCTTTGATTTGTCCTTGGTGAGTTGGTGTAATTGCAAAACCGCCAATGGAGTGTGCGTACTCTAAAATAGAGGGCATATCAGCAGTTTTAAGCTTCATTAGCTCTAGATTTATTTTATCTACATCGACTGGTTTTGGTTTGTTATCATCATTCATGATCTTAAAAATAGCGCTAGTCTGAGTTTTTGGCAAAAGATTCGAAAGTATAATCAGTTAGATGGCCGCTAGATAAGGGGATGTAAGAGTTATTAAGAAGACATAGTAGGGCGGTGCTAGATAAAATACTTTCATGTTCAGATATTTTTTAAGCGCTTCCATTCTTTTTGTTTTATCGCTTAATGCCAAGGCTTACGAAAACGCGTTAACGGTTCTTATCAATCAAGGTTTCACCACAAATAATTTGGCCGATTTGGTTACGGATAATCCAGAGTTCGTTGATCTTGAGGTCGCAGACAAGGTTGATATTACTGATATTGAATCAAATAAAATTTTTAAATTGTATGCAGATAAAACTAATGAAACTTATTTCGTATCGAAATCAGATAATAATGTTATTGCTGTTGAGAAAGTGAAAGTAAAATCTTTTGAGGGGCGAATTTCGCATACTCTTTTTGAATCAGTCATGAAAGAAATTAAAAATCAAGAAGTGGCAAAAACACTGGAAAGTGTTTTTCTTGACGAGTTTACAACTGCAAAGGGTTTAAAAGTAAAAACGTCTTTTGATTTTGAAATTGAAGAATTTTATGTGAATAATTCCTTTAAACGGTATGGAAATATTTTGCGTGCTAGTCTCTATATCGGCGAAGCTCGTTCAACAAAAGTTTATTTGCAAAATAGAAAAACTGGTGAGTGGGGACTATTTCCAGAACATTCTGACTTAATCGAAAAACCATTTTACTCACCAGTAAATTCGAGCCGTGTAACGAGCAAATTTAATCTTAATCGTCGTCATCCAGTGACAAAAAGACATAAACCTCATAAAGGAATTGATTTTGGCGCTTCAATGGGAACTCCTATTTATCCAGCAATGGAAGGTGAAGTTATCGTCATCGCGAGAACAAAATCGAAAGGAAAATTTGTAACGCTAAGGCATGATAATGGCTTTGAAACAACATATATCCATTTAAAAAAGTATGCACCAAAACTTCGAGTTGGAATGTGGGTTGATCTGGAAGATCAAATTGGAGAAGTTGGTAAAACAGGCTACAGCACTGGAGCACACTTACATTTTGGTGTTATTCATGACAACTATTTCATTAACCCAATATATTTAATGAAAGGCTACTCTTACAAAAATAAAGATGCGTATGAGGCTCTGGGGATCGAAGAGAGAAATGCTCTTGAAGAGATCGACGAAGAACTAGAAGATTAGAAAAAATTAATAAATAAAAGTAAGATTTAAAAAATTCTAGGCAAGGGTAACAGTTAGAAAGAAGTGTCTAACTCATTACCCTTGGCTTTTTAGTTATGATTTCTTTTCTTCTTTTGGAACTTTTGATTCATCAACAGTGATTACGATTTCAACGCGTCTATTTTGTTTTCTTCCGTCAGCGGTTGTGTTGTCAGCAATTGGAGATGCAGGTCCCATTCCTTTAGTTGCAATTACTGATTCTGGCAGCCCTGAAGCAACGAGTTGCTCTTTTACTGCTTGAGCTCTTTTTGCTGAAAGGGCGTCATTTGTTGCAGCTTTTCCAGTGTTATCGGTATATCCATTAATTGTTAAAACATTTTCTGGATATTTTTTCATAATCTCGGCCATCTGTGAGAGATTTGTTTTTGCCTCTGGTTTTAAATCTGATTTTCCTGAATCAAAAAGAATATCACTTTTTAATTTAGTTACTAATCCTTGTTCTGTTCTTTTTGTTTCAGCAATTTTTTCAAGTTCTTTAGCTTGATTGTCCATACGGTGACCAACATATCCACCGAGTGCGCCACCAAGAACTGCACCAATCGCGGCTCCTTTGCCTTTTCCAAGCAGAGCTCCAATTCCTGCTCCTGCAGCTGCACCTATTCCAGCACCTGCATAAGTCCGCTTATTGTCACTCGCGCAGCTAACTAAAAATAAACTTAAAGATAAGAAAACGACTAACATTTTTTTCATAAAAGCTCCTCAAGTGTTCCAAATATTAAACAGAGAAAATTATGAACAATCGATGGGAAAATTTCAAATTAAAAATCCTAAAAACGTCGCTTTCCAAAATAAAATTAAACTGAGAATCTTTATCTGTGAGAGTATCTAGGAGATTAGGTTGTACCGAGATAATTAGTCAGGTTTTAGATGCGAAACATTCAACGACAATTTGTAAAAAGTAAGCTACCAAAAAGATCAAAACTGTCTAATAAAACGGATGGTGGGAAGGTTTTTATTTTTGCAGGTTCTAAAGGGTTTCTTGGTGCGGGATTATTATCAGCGCTTGCTTGCATGCGATCTGGTGCCGGCTATACTCATCTATGTTCAGACATTAAAAAATTCCCTTGGATAAAATATCCTGATCTTATAGTCCATAATCTTGATATTAAAATTTTAAAGAATATTTTAAAGTTAGACCCTGATCAGACTTTGGCACTAGGCCCAGGATTAGGAGTTAACTTAAAAACTTCTAAAATGATTAAAGTGCTTCTTAAAAAAAAGGCAACACGAGTTTTATTAGATGCAGGTGCACTCACAGAGCTTGCAAAAATAAAGATATCCCAAATACCACCATTCTGGATTTTAACTCCACATGAGGGAGAGCTCGCGAGATTGTTGAATGTTAAAAGTTCAGAAATAAAAAAGGATCGTATTCATTATTTGCAAAAAGCCCACGAAAAATATGGCTGTGTGATTTTACTTAAAGGCTTTGAAACTCTAATCATTGGAGAGTCGGGAATATCAAAAATTAAAAATGGTGAAGTTGCTTTAGCGAAAGCGGGTAGTGGCGATGTACTTTTTGGAATTCTTGCAGCTTTTTATGCTCAAGGCTTATCGGCCGAACATGCGGCCATATTAGCTTCTTATATTCATAATCATGCAGCTCATCTTTTTATGAAAGAAGGTAATGATCATTTAAGTCTTAGACCAAAAGATTTAATAGATTTAATTCCTAAGGCAATTTTAGAAATCAGGAGTAAGAAAAAATGAAGAATATCAATATCGAAAAAATATTTCCAATCATTTCTGATTTCGTAAAAGAGCGAGATTGGGAACAATTTCATTCGATTAAAAATTTATCAATGGCATTAAGTGTAGAGACTTCAGAATTGTTAGAAATTTTTCAATGGTTGAGAGAGGATGAATCAAATCGAATAACTGAAGATCCTAAATTAAAAATGAAAGTCGAAGAAGAAATCGCGGACATTTTTATTTATCTTTTAAGAATTGCGATGCGAACTAATATTGATATTGAAGAAGCTGTTATTAATAAAATGAAAAAAAATGCAGAGAAGTATCCTTTGGAGAAATCAAAAGGTAATGCAAAAAAATACACTGATTTTTAGCGAGTGAAATAAAAAGAGAGACAAGAAAGTATAAAAGAAGGCACTTGAGAAAATTTGTACATTGTGGATTGATCTTTATTAATGAAAATAAGTTTATTTAAGAATGTTTTTAATATAGTTTTTTGAGATTTGTGTTTTAGGAACTTCTGCTTCAAACCATGCGCGAACATCTTCATCTAACCCCAGGCCGTGCATATAATTATATAACGCCTTTTTTAAAGCATCACCAACCATATCTAACTCGACATAGACAGAGTCATCAAAATATAAAGTATTTTTTGCGAAAAGGCCTTCTTTTGGAGTTTCAATTGGATGAATTTTTATACCATATTGATCAGGATTTTTTCCAACCGGACTATGAGCAGTGGCCATAAAACGATGCCAATATCCTGAATGAATGCATTCATTTAAAAATAATTGCCTGACGACTTCTAAGCTATCGACTGTTTCTTGTAACGTTTGCGACGGAAAGCCATACATCAAATACGAGTGAACAAAAATACCCGCATCGCTAAATGCTTTTGTTACCCTGGCCACTTGTTCGACAGTTGTTCCTTTGTCGATCATTTTCAATACTCTTGGACTTGCAACTTCTAAACCACCTGTCACCGCAACACATCCTGAATCGGCCATGATGTTTGCAAGATGTTCAAACTGTTTATCAAAACGAAGATTTCCCCACCATGATATCTTCATGTTTTTATCAATAAGTGATTGGCTTAAACTTTTTACGAGTGCGGGGGGAGCGGCTTCATCAACAAAATGAAATCCAGTTTGCCCAGTTTCTTTTATTAAATTTTCGATTGATGAGATAAGTGTTTCAACGCGTGCAGGTTCATAGCGATCAATATAGTCTAGAGAAACATCACAGAACGTACATTTTTTCCAATAACATCCGTGAGCAAGAATCATTTTATTCCATCTAAAATCTGACCACATTCGATGCATTGGATTGGGCATTTCCATCATGGGAACATACGCCTTTAAATCAAGTCCTTTGTAAGTCGGGCCACTTAAATTTTTAAAAGGAATATCTTTGGAAATAGCGTTTGAACGAGTAATCTCGTTATTTTCTAAATACCATGTGCGGAGAAGATCTGACTTGTTTTTATTTCCTTCTAAATATTCTAGTAGTAGTTTTAGGGGGTGCTCACCGTCATCAAAAATGAGATAATTAATAAATTCAAAAAAACGAACATCACTCATTTCACGAAGCTCTGTATTAACAAAACCTCCACCTGCAATCGTAATTATTTTTGGGTGATGGGCCTTTAAATAGCGAGATGCTCTAAGCGTGGCATAGACATTGCCGGGAAACGGCAGGGTGAATCCCACCGCATCGGGGCCATATTCAGTCATATATTTAGCAATACATTCTTCTAACATTTCATCGATCAGAGTTTTTGTCTTTAATCCGTTATACAGATGATTAAAAGAACTTTGAGAAGAGGCGAGTGATTCTCCATAACGAGAAAACTCAAAGCGCTCATCAATGGCAAGTTTTACGATATCAGCTAAATCATCTAAATAAAGACTTGCAATATATTTTGCCTGATCATGTGTCCCCATGGGACCAAAGGCCTCTAAGAGATTGTCAAATTCGTTTAAAGGCATGAAGCGCGGTCCTTCCGGAACAAACTGACGTCTAGAAATTCGAAGAGCAAGGCTTGGATCTTGCCCTTGCATAAAACGAATCACGGGATTAATCGTCTTTTCGTAATCAGAAAAAGCTTCAAGAAAAAACGCTTCAAGATCAGAAATTTCTTTCTTATTTAGAATAACTGCTTTTATGCGATTTAGACCAGCTTCTGAAAAAACTTTGTGAAAAAGATCTAGACCTAAATCTCTTTGAGTGACCTCGTAACCTAATTCTAAAAGATATGAACACAGATATCCTGTGGCCGGATAGGGCGTATTAATTTGAGTCATCGGAGGAGTGATAAGCATTATTTTCATTGGAAATGTTCTAACAAAAGGAGAGCCTAAATGCCAGTTAAGGCAGAAGTTTTTACAGGCTTTTAGGGGAAAACTGGCCAATTTATTTAGGCCTTTGGGTGAATATTTGTTTTCCATTGAAAAAAGAGGCAGTAAACTAGTAATTATGAATGTGATTAATAAGTATCAAACCCCTAATATTCCTCCGCTTGAAATCGATGTCGAATTTTTAATTTTGCATTATACGGCTTGCGATTTAGAAAAAACGTTAGAGATTTTTCTCGATCAAAACCGCAAAGTGAGCTCGCATTTTGTTTTAGACACTAATGGTGATTTATACGATTTGGGAAATTTTTTGAGTGGTCCAATTTATCAAGGTGCTCATGCCGGAGTAAGTCGTATTGAAGTAGATGGAAAAGTTTTTGAGGCGATCAATACTTGTTCCATTGGAATTGAAATAATTAATTTAAATGGAAATATTTTTGCTTATACAGACGCTCAATATGATGCTCTTATTGAGACTATTAAAAAGTTACAAAAAAGATTTCCGAAACTTCTGGATGCAAATCGTATTGTCGGTCATGAGCATATTGCGTTTTTTCGTGGCAAAGTAGATCCAGGATTAATGTTTGATTGGCACCGGGTATTTAAGGGCCTTGGGATGGAGCCAGCAGAAAAGCACCATTTTTTTGCGTGCGATAAAGAAGATCAAAAATTTCTTCAAGCAGAAATTAGCAGAGAGATGACAGATAGGCCTTCGGATTTTTGGCCAGATTTAAGCCTTAAATTAGAACAGCGAATAGCTGCTAAAATGCAGGCAGTAAAAAAAAAATAATGCTCGGTTATTTTTTATCCATCTTAGAAATGACTTCAATGCCTTTATTCATAGGCAGCACATGAATAATTCCTTCTTTAGTGTCGCGAATTCCTGAATGTAAGACGAATAGCTCTTTCTTTTGTGGAAAATGTTGATCAAAAAAATGTAGTCCCTTTAAATCCCCAGCATAGATAAACTGATCTTTTTTTATTTCAATGCCGACAAAAAAATTAGTATGAGTTTTTAAAATGAAATCAACTTCAATTGCTTCTGAATCTTGAGTTCTGAAATGAAAAATCTCTAAAGTAGAAGAGTAAATTTTCGAAAAAAAATATTGCTCTAGAAATGCGCCACCTTGATCATTTCGCAAAAAAGACTCATGCCCTTTAAAAAATGTATCTAACTCAAAAAAGTAAAATTTAAAATGTCCAAGTAGTTCAATACTAAAATTTTTATGTGTAAAAGAAAATACTCGTTTTCCAATTTTTTTATTTTCTAAAATCTCAAAGAGGTGGAGAATCTTTTTTTGTGATAAACATTTTTTGCGTAAAAGTTTATTCATGTCGATAAATGAGCTTGGATTTTTTATCAAATACTGAATAAGTTCGACTAAAAGAAGCTGGTCTTCTTCGTCTTGGTCTAAGAAAAATGACTTGAAAATTTCTTCCATGTTTAAGTTTTAAGAGATTTCTCAAGGGCCTTAAGAGGTAATTTAAAATTTCCTGCGTTATATACTCGAAACATTTGCTTATAAATTTCTATATACACTTGTGGGCTTTTTGGCATAATCGCAAGTCTTGAAGTAAAACTCGCAGCTAAGATCATGATACAGGATATCGTCGTTAGGCTTGATGAGTTTAATCCTTTTGGAAACCCCTCTCCATTAGGGTGCTCATGGTGTTCGGCCAAAATAAAATCAACCTCTGTAAATCCCGAGAAATAATTTGAAACCAATGCCGCTTGTAAGGGATGATTTTTAAATTCTTCTTGCTCAGTCTCAGTAAACATTTTTAAATTGGGATCATTGAGTGATCTAATTTTAATTAAATCGTCATTACTTAATGTAATATCTTGAAGCATGCATGCTAAAATTAATTTATCTTTTGACATGTCCGCATGCCAGCCCATATTTATAAGCATATAATGGCAAAGATAAGAGGAGTATGCAGCTTGGTAAGCGAAAGTTAGTTGGGGAGTTGGTGGGAAATCATCAAAAAGATCAATGATTTTTTCATGACTTCGACAAAGAGAAGAGACGGACTGAATATATTTAATCATCAATCTATTTATTTCTTCAGAAACGTTTAAAACCCGAATGTATTGATGCATAAAAAATGCAGTTTTTAAATGCAAGGCGATTAGTTTTTTTCGATCAGTGATTTTTTTGTCATATATCTTCAGTAAGCTTTTAACAGACGAGTCTAAAAATTTTAAAAATTCATCTTTTCTAAGGTATAAATGTTTGATATTTTTCTTTGCGTACGAATGAATGATTTGATGGCCAAAGGGTTTGTTCTTTGAAATGATTTTTCCAAATTTCGTAGAAGTTAATTCCAAGTAAACATCATAAGGCAGCTGATCAAATAATTGAAAATTTCTAATTTTCATTGGATGTAAGTCTTCTCTAGAAAATTCTGCTATTGATTCTTCAAATTCTTCTTTTTTTGTCCACTCAATGGCATTACTAATGGCATCTTTAAATTCATCCAGGGTAAATGGTTTTTCAGCGATGTAATTGCCTTGCTCATTTAAAATTTTAGCAGTTACATAAGCTTTTACGTTATTTATTGATCCAACGAGGACGGTTGCTTTCTTTCCAGTTAGTTCTTCAACCGTTTCAAAAAAATTTTCGATGGTAATTGTTCGGTTATCCACATCAAAAATAAGAAAAGCAAAGGGTCCTTCAGAAGTTAAAATCTCTTTCATTTTTTCAAGATCAAAGCATTTTAAAAGAGTAATTTTGGGAAACTGTGTGTTAACCATTTGATGAATGGTTTTACTTTCTTCGATTTCAATAGCGACGTATAAAGCTTTCAAATTTTTCCTTTATATTTTGTCGTTTAGTCCTTAATCTTTCAGTGCATGAATTCTTTTATTAAACACCTTGACGACAAGATCAGATCTCTTCTGCCATTAATGGAAGCCCGCAGGCTATTTCACGGGAGAGGCAAAGAATTTGATCATGATCATACTTTTAGCATTGATTATTTTCCTTCTGGAGTCATCTGGGTAACTTTGTTCCCCCCATTCAAAAACGATGCCCTCCTTGATCTTAAACAATATTTGACTACGCAAAACTTGATTAAAATTAACGATATTCTAGTGCAAAGACGAGATAAGACGATAAATGAAGTTGAAGTGCTTGTCGGTACGTTAAAATCGGGATTCTTTCTTTATGAAAATGGTCAAAAATATGCCATTAATTTAGGTCAAAATCAGAATATCGGCTTTTTCCTCGATATGCGCCTGGGAAGAGAGTGGGTAGGTAAAAATTCAACTGATAAAAAAGTGCTGAATCTTTTCAGCTATACTTGTTCATTTTCAGTTGCGGCTATCATCGGCGGAGCAAGAATCGTTTATAATTATGATATGGCCGATGGAGCACTAAAAATAGGAAGAGAGAATCATCGACTTAATCAAATACCGATGGAAAAGGTTAAATTTTATCCGCATGATATTTTTAAATCTTGGGGAAAAATTAAAGCAAATGGTCCGTATGATCTCATTATTTTAGATCCACCTTACAGACAAAAAAATTTTTTTCTGGATAGCGATCTTCCAAAAATTCTAAAGCGTATGCCGGATCTATTGAGCGATAGTGGAAAACTATTTGTCGCCATCAATTCGCCACACCATAATAAGAAGACAGCAAGAGAAATGATTCTTTCTCATTTACCGCCTAGCTTTAAGGTATGTGAGGAACTTACTTCTCCGCCTGAATTCGTGGAACGAGATGAAGAATTGGGACTTAAAATATTTATTTTCACGACGAACATGTATGCCGACGAAGACAAGAGTCGAGAGTCGGCTGTACTAACTAGAGAGGTTTAAAAGTGATTGCCAATCCTTTTGCAAAAATTTTAATTGATGTTGGTGCAGTAAAGCTCTCTGCTCATCAACCATTTAAATATGCTTCTGGTTTAGTCGGTCCAATTTATTGTGACAACCGCATGCTTTTGTCTCATCCAAAAGAGCGGAAGGAAATAATTTTTGGATTATCGGAATTGGCCCGTCGTCTTCCAAGTTTCGATCAGCTCGCAGGTCTTGCTACTGCAGGTATACCTCACGCTGCTTTTATGGCCGACATTCTTGATGCACCAATGTGCTATATTAGAAGCAAGCCTAAAGAGCATGGTAGAGGGAATCAAGTTGAAGGCGATTTAAAAACAGGACAGAAGTTGCTTTTAATTGAAGATCTCGTTAATCAGGGATCAAGTTTAAAAGAGGCAGTGGATGGGGCGAGAAGGCAAGGGTTAATCGTCACTGATTGTTTATCGATCGTGACTTATCAAACAAAAAAATCATACGAAGTTTGCCATGACTTAGAAATTAAACTGCACTCGTTAGTAACTTTTGACGACTTAATTAACACTGCTTTTTTGGCAAAACAAATAACTGATGCAGATATTCTAATGCTAAAAGAATGGCACGATGATCCGAAAGTGTGGTCAGTAAAATGGTCACATTTAACCCTCTCCAAGAATTGAAAAATGAGAGTATGATTGGGATGGACACCAATTAATTAAGCAAGTATTTTACTAGGGAATTTTGGTTAAAATTTATACTCTTTATGGGAGATCTTTATGAGTAAATTTAAAATTGAAGTAGACGGAAAAACTTTTGAATACGGAACACTGGTGGGTTCTGAAAATGAAAAAGCAGTCGATATCGCAAAACTTCGTGCTGATACTGGTTTTGTAACAATCGATCACGGATTTTTAAATACAGGGTCATGTGCTTCAGCGATTACTTTTCTAGATGGAGAGCAAGGAATTCTTAGATACCGTGGTTACCCAATTGAGCAACTAGCTGAACAATCTTCATTCATTGAAGTAGCATATTTATTAAATTGGGGAAAACTTCCAAATGCAGCTGAATTATCAGCATTCGAGAAAAAAGTAGCAAGCTATTCAACATTACCGGAATACATCACAAAGATGATTCAATTAATGCCTAAGACAACTCACCCAATGGCAATCGCTTCTGCCGTTACAGTTGCATTATCTGGACACTACCCAGAATTAAATAATCCAAATCCAACACCAGCGCAAAAAGATGAAATCTTTGCACTATTAATGGGACAATTTAAAATCATTACAGCTGCAATTCAAAGAGTCACAACAGGACAACCTCTTGTTGCATCAAACTCAAGTCTTTCATACTGTGAAGACTTCATGTCCATGATGGGAATGAAGCCATCTAAAGACGTAGCAAAAGCTTTAGATGTACTATTAATTCTTCACGCTGATCATGAGCAAAACTGTTCGACATCAACTGTAAGAGTTGTTGGCTCAGCAAACGCTTCAGTATTTGCTGCGATCTCTGCAGGTATTGACGCTCTTTGGGGACCATTACACGGTGGGGCAAACCAAGAAGTTCTAGAAATGTTAGAAGAGATTTCTAAAGCTGGCGGTGATTATAAAAAAGCACTTGAGCGTGCAAAAGATAAAAACGATACATTCAAGTTGATGGGCTTCGGTCACCGCGTTTATAAAAACTTTGACCCTCGTGCAAAAATTATCAAAAAAGCATGTGATACAGTTCTTACTCAGCTTGGAGTTAAAGATCCATATCTTGATATCGCAAAAGGTTTAGAGCAAACTGCTTTAGCTGATGATTATTTCAAATCACGTAACTTATATCCAAACGTAGACTTCTATTCTGGAATCATTTATCGCGCATTAGGAATCCCAACGAACATGTTCACTGTTATGTTTGCATTAGGAAGAATGCCAGGGTGGCTTGCTCAGTGGAGAGAATTACGTGAGACGAAAGAAACAAAAATCGCTCGTCCTCGTCAGATCTATACAGGTTCAACAGTTCGCGAATATGTTCCAATGACTAAGAGATAATAAAAAGAGGGCCGGAAAACTGGCCCTTTTTGTTTGTGTAAATTATTTAATTGGAATTAAAAGTTCAGTGACAAGTTCTGCTTCAGGAACAATCTCAGGATTGCTTAGATAATTTTCAATACAAGCACCTTCTCGAAGTTCAATTTTTTTTTCAGCTAAAATTTGAAACATTTTATCAAAGGCGGGCCATACTCCAGTCCAAGGTCCGGTTAAAATAAATTTCGCAAATTTCCCTCCAGGCATTTTTTTGTATTCTAGTCCTTTAGGAATGGATTTTGGTTTTTCATCAAAAGAAACTGCCGCATAGTAATACATTTGTGATTCATCGCTAGCCTTTGAGTTGATCATACTAAAGCCAAGATATTCACGAATGGTGCTTTTATCAACATTCTTGTCGATATTCGGAATAAGGTCGTACCAAGCAGGCATTGCCACTTCAGAAAACTTCCCATTTCGTGCAACATAAAGAATATGATCGTCACTGCGAGTAATAATTTCCGGTTTAGTCGTTAAATTTAAGTTCATTTTAATCTCCTTATCATTTGGGGTGATACTAAGAGAATAAATGAGCTCATCTTGTTTTACTTGTCCAAAATTGCGAAAAAAAAACCCAAGACTAAGCTTAGGTTCTTTAAAGACTTTTTAAAGTAATGTTCCAATTCGCCACGGTCTGAAGTGAAATTCTTCCTGTGACCATGGATAAACCATGTTGAACCAGACAACTACTGCGCGTCCACGTAGGTGGTCTTGAGGAACAAGCCCCCATATTCGTGAATCAGCAGAGTAGTCACGATTATCACCCATCACGAAAAAGTACCCCTGTGGGATTATTAGCTTTCCTGCGGTATTGTTATGTTGGAATGAGGCAGTGTTTTCACCAGTGATGAATTCTTTATCATCAATTTTATTTTTATAAAACTTTAAATCAGCGCGATTATATCTAGATTGATCATAAAGCTCTGCATACTTCGCTTGATCAGGAGCTAGTTCTTTTGGAACTTCCTTACCGTTTAAATAAAGGACGTTATCGCGAACTTCAACTTCATCACCAGGGAGGCCAATCATTCTTTTCACATAGAGAACATTGCGGTCTAGAGGATATTCAAAAACCACGATGTCGCCACGATTAGGGTTTTTAAATCCGCCAACGTAGATTGGTTTTCCTACCCATTCAGAATAAGGAATCTTGAATCCAAACGCCATTTTGTTCACGAGAATAAAGTCTCCGATAGCATTAGTTGGAAGTAGTGATCCCGACGGAATATGGTTGGGTTCAAAAAAACTTGAACGAAATGCAAAAACTGAAACGATAATAATAACGTATGACTTAAATTCTTTGATAAGTTTGTCTTTGTCCATAATTAAGATCCTCAAAAATAATTAGGATTAGGATAGGAAACCTAATCTAATGTGTCTAATAAATACTAGAAATAAATGATTTTTGGTAAAGCGCGCTTTGCCGCAGGTTATTAATCGCGGGATTACTTTTACATCTCGTTATTGCAAAGCTTATTGGTCTGACAGTAAATGGCCAGATCTTCAAATTCAAGCTTACAAATTTTACACTGTATTTTATTCATACTCCCTCCACTTGCTTTAGTTTTCTGCTATTCTCCCGCCAAGTTTTCAAAAACAAATTTGGATGGAGAATCTATGAAAAATGTTATTTTTTTTGCTTTAATTTCTCTTGTTGCTTTTAACGTAGCAGCGTCTACTGTTTCAATTAGTGATTCATTAAATTCAGGAAAAGCTACGCAGCTTAAAAATGTATTGCTAAAGGTTTCAAACAAAAACCTATCAACAGAAAGTGTAGCCGTGACTAATTTAAAATGTTTAAGATCTGTGGAAGTTACTGTTTCAGTTGACTGTTCTTTTATTGAAGAGGGACGTCGTGTTGAATTAAATTCTTCAAGCGCAGTTAAGGCTTCTACTTTGTATACAGTGTTAGAAAAAGCTGGAGCGAAAGTTTCAAATAAGAAAATGGGATCTTTGTTCCAATCTGAAATTAATGCAAAAAGTGTTAAATGCCAAAAAGACATGACTGGTAAAAACTCTTGCAAAATTGTCCAGTAATTTTTTGAATGAGTAGGGCCCTTTTTGGGCCCATTTTTTGTACTTAAATAAAGAGGCAAACCTGGCAAATCCATGGCTATCTGGTGAGTGGGTGACCCTGCTGGAATTAGCAGTATTATGAAATTTGAAATTCCTCTGCACGAGATTAAAAATCATCTGCTTGTTCCGGATATTTCTGAAGCCCAGCTTATTAAGGCCATTGGGTTAATAAGTGAAGGTTTTACAACAAGACGTGATAAAATTGATCGCTATGTCCGTGATGAAGCTTTGGTTTCGGCCTATGCTTACTATTACCTACCGACAAACATACCAAAATTTTTTTTTCTCTTCGAAGAATTAGAAAGGCGATGGGGCAATCAATTTCTTTCGCTTTTGTCTGATTTAAAGTTTATTGATTTTGGCTGTGGTCCAGGAACATTTAGTTTGGCCTATCTTTTTTTTTTGAAGTCTAAAAACATGACTGCAGTAGAAGTTGAGCTTATTGACTCTTCTAGCTTAATGCTTGAGCAAGCTGAAAAATTAATAAAAGCCTTTTTTCCAGAAGTAAAAATGAAGCGCTCTCTAAAACTTGATGTTGCTTTATTAGATAAACGCTCTTTAGTTTTTTTTGGTCATTCGCTCAATGAGTTAGATAATGAGTTGGCCGAAAAAATTATGCGTGAACTTGTTGGGAAAAAAACAGTCGAGCATATTTTTTGGATTGAACCAGGAACTCCAGATTTTTTCAAGAAGCAAAAAAGCTTGCGCAAAATTTTAGTGGACGCTAATTTTCAAATTCTCTACCCTTGCACTGGAAATTTAATCTGTCCAATGGAGCAAGTTGAAAACGATTGGTGCCATCAAATTTTGCGTTTAACTCATTCTGATGAAATTGAAAGATTGTCTCAGTTAGTGGGGCTTGATCGCAAAATTCTTCCGATGATTTCTTTTGCTTTTTCCAGAACGGAGATAAATCGTGAGTGCTCTAAATTGTTTTTTCCCGTGCGGTTTTTGAATGAAACCAAATATAGTTTTGAGTATCTTTTTTGTAGCGAATTTGAAGAGGCCCGATTGAGTTTTTTAAAAGGGGAGATCTTAAAGAAGTCGCTTGCTAAAAAAGAGGAAAAAGAGCTCAAACGTGGGTCTTTGGGAATAACCGTGGATGAGAAAAATTATGTAATTGAAGTTAAGAAAGATTTTTTTAGAGCAAAAAAAATCCCCTCTTAGAGGGGATTTTTTTATTTTTTCATTTTATCAGTATAAGTAGTACCGAACTTCTTTTTGAATTTTTCAATACGTCCTTCTGTATCTAGGATTTTTTGCTTGCCAGTGTAGTAAGGGTGACAGTTCGCACAGATGTCGATTTTGTCTTGAGAAGATGTACTTCTTGTTTCATATGCAGCACCACAAACACATGTAATTGTGATTGCTTCATACTTTGGATGGATGTTTGCTTTCATAAAAGGTCCTTTTTTTATTGCTTAATACAATACGTTTTATAATTTAGGGAGATAATGTCGCTTTTATACGCTATAAAGTCAAGAATTTCGTAAGGTTTAGTGCGCGGCACAACTAGAGCATCCTTCTCCTTCACTTAAAGTTTTGGCCATCTCCACTAGTTTCCAGTCACTATATTTCGTCTCTAACTCATTTAATGCCGTTTCAAGTTGCAAAAAAAGCTCTTGGAAAAGTTCTTCTCCATCTCTGTTAGTTAGGGTGACACTATAGAAATTTACTACAGACTGGAAGTCCTCACTCGGCTCTGCGACCAGGGAAACAAAAGCCTTTAAATCTTCGTTTTTTAAATAAGATGTTGTCCAGTTTGAGTGATGAATTTTGAGATTTTTAGTAATCATTCGTAAAGAATTAGCAATTTTTGGTTGTCATGCCAAGCAGGATTGTGTAAATTTCTGACTGTTTTATTTTTCGTTAAAATTTCGAGGAGGCCGTTGTGGCAAAGGGACCAAGAGTTATTATTACTTTAGAGTGTACTGAAGCAAGAAAAGAAGGAAAATCTCCTTCTAGATATACAACTACTAAGAACAAGAAAACGACGCCTGATCGTCTTGAGCTTATGAAGTATAATCCGTTTTTAAGACGTCACACTTTACATAAAGAAATTAAGTAATTTTTTTCATATTTATCATAAAAGCTCACCGCTCCCAATGTTTTTTCAGACACTTAGGAGCGGTGTTTTTTTTATTTTCTAAAGGTTAGTGCTTACTTAGCCGAGAAGTGAAGAGAAAAACTCAGCTAAATAAGGACACTCCTTTGGCCTTAAAAATACTCTTAGTAGATCCAGATGAAAAATGGCTTAGTGAAGCCAAAAATTATCTTGTGTCACAACTTTATGAAGTTGTCGGTGTCTCTAATGGGCGAGATGCTCAGCTGCAACTTTACAATGACAAGTTCTTTGCCGTTTTCTTAAACTATGATGTTACTAATCATTCTGGTGCGCAAGTTTTAAAATTTATTAAAACGAACCATTCGGGCCTAAAAGTTATTCTTGTTTTAAAAGATGATAAACGTCACGAGTCGGGAGAAATTACTCAGGATAATCTTCAAAAACTTGGCGCTCAAGAGCTAATAATAAAACCTTTTGAGTTATCAGTAATGAAAGAAATACTGGAAGGACATCAAGGCCTTGGTGATTTATTGGCCAATCTTCCTAAAAAGGAAGGAACTTCAGAGGAAGTTGAAGTTGCGATGAGTGATGAGAATTTTACATCGATTAAGATTGATGAATTTTATTCCTCGCAAGCAGTTCTTTTTGATATTTATATTAAATTAGGTACCAACAAATATTTAAAAATACTTCACTCTGGGGATGCTTTTTCTAAAGAGCGTATTGATAAGTATAAAAATGAAAAAAAATTAGAATTTTTGTATTTCCATAAATCTGATCGCAGAAAATTTATTCAATACAATAATTTTTTAGCGAAAAAATTGATTGGTAATTCTCAAGTTCCAGCTCAAAATAAAGTGGGAATTTTGAAGGGCACTGCCGAAAAATATTTAGAAGAGGCATTTTTAGTAGGTCTTAAACCTCAAGTTGTTGATCAAGGAAGAGAAGTTTGCGAAAATGTTTTTCAGTTAGTGGAAAATTCAAAAGATTTGCATAAACTTTTAAAATCATATAATGACTTTGATCCATCAGCATATACTCATGCTTTTTTAGTTACGCTGTATACTTCAGCGATTATTAAACAGTATGAATGGCAGTCAAAGCAGACAATCGAAACTGCTGCAATGGCTTGTATGTTTCACGATATAGGGAAAACGCAAATATCCAAAGAGATTGCATTAAAAGCAGTTAATGAACTTACTCCCGAGGAATATGAAATTTATAAAACTCACCCAGAACTTGGTTCTAAAATTGTGGAATCAAATAGAATGATTAATAATTCTGTAAAGCAAATAATTTTGCAGCATCATGAAGCTTTTGATGGATCTGGTTTTCCTAATGGTATAAAAGGTAGTAAAATTTTAACACTTGCAAATATTATTGGCCTCGCTGATGCTTTCGTAAGCATTATGGTGGACAACAAAATTGCACCAACCGATGCACTCAAAAAAATTCTTATTAATAAAGAAATTGCTGCTCGTTATAATTCCAGTATTGTGGAAAAATTCATTAAAGTATTTGTTGACCCAGAAAAATTATCCAAGGATACGGCCCTTCCTTCGAATTCTCGAATGGTTCCAAGTAAAAAAGTTATTTAAGAAAATCAGTTTTAGAAACATCAAAAATATTTAGGTATTCCTTTTTGAAAAGGTAAAAATTTTCTTGATTGGAAATTTTAATCATAAAAAATGTCTCACCTTTAATTTCTAACTCAGGAAAATCCGTAAAAACGCTAGATACAGTGTAGGTGATAATATTTTTGTTTTGATCTTCGAAAGTTAAAATCCATTTTGGATTAACAAACAGATTGCTAATTTTTTTACGTTGCTGATCGTTGAGAGATTCTAAGATTTGTGTTGGCTTTAAGCTAGAGATTCGATCTAGCTTTTGTACAATTCGCGAGCCATT
>JACCDN010175751.1_pt1 | contig 49008 bp, 47 predicted proteins | sample 7441691 | NCBI WGS metagenome assembly JACCDN01 (sample SAMN15323439, study PRJNA562643) | freshwater metagenome | isolation source: river surface water | place: USA:Blue River Watershed | collected 2017-08-16 | reverse complement strand
GAGAAATAATGTGAATTTAATGAGATTGTGCGACACAGTGGCAGTTGGCACTGCGTAAGTACCTCACCTCACTTATTCTTGAATAATGCGCCGCAAGTCCGTAATAGCTCTCGCCCTCATGGGTGCACTTACCCTTGCCTCGACGCCAGCTGTTGCTAAACCCAAGCCAACTTTGGCCGAGATTGAAGCTGCCAAGAAGGCAGAGGCCGCCAAGAAGAAAGCTGCCGATGCCGCGGCAAAGAAATTAGCATCTGCGAATTTAACCCTTAAGCAACTGACAGCAAAGGCAAATGAAGCGCGCGCGCTCTACTTAAGTGCAAAGCGCGAACTCGATGTCGCAACAGCTGCAGCAAATGCGGCAGCAGCTCATGCTGCTGAGACTGCACTTGCTGTTGCAGATGCACATAAGACAATTGGAAAGATGGCGGCAAGTGCCTACATCTTGGGTGGGTCCCTCACCGATATTCAGCCGCTTCTGAGCGCCAATGGACCACAAGATTTAGTTGATCAGCTTTCGACCCTGAATACTCTTGGAGCACGCAACTCAACTGCGCTCGATCGCTTTAAAGCAGCAGAGATAGTTGCAAAGGCTGCAAAGCAGAAGGCAGATGAAGCGCGCGCCGTGCAGGCGACTGCCACTGCCAAAGTTGCTGCTGCAAAGAAGGTAGCCGATGATGCGCAAGCTCTTCAGCAGAAAGAGGTAGATAAGCTCCGCGCTGTTCAAGATAAGTTGATGAAAGAACTCACATCCGCACGCAAGGTTCGTGTAACTCTTGAACAGCAACGTCAGCTTGCACTCCTTGAAGAGAGCCAAGCGAATACCGCTACAACAACAATTAATCAGGCAAAGGTCTGGCCAGATCGTGGCTTTAAGGGGCGTTCGACATTCCGCACCACAGAAGCACAGCGACTTGCTGCAGTTGAATTTGCCAAGAAGCAGGTCCAAGCGCGTAAGCCATACATTTGGGGCACGCAAGGACCAAACTCATTTGACTGCTCAGGACTTGTCTATGCAGCCTATAGATCTGCAGGACTCGGTTGGCCTAACTGGGATCGCCTCAACTCAGCGCTCTACGCTGGTTACACCTATCACGTTCCACTTACTCAGCTTCAGCCTGGCGATCTTCTCTTCTATTCATACAAGGGAACAATCGGAACCATTCACCACATCACAATCTATGCAGGCAATGGAATGATGTGGGAAGCAAATTCAAAGAAGACTGGCCTAATTTACTCAAGCATTTACTCTGTTAAAGGCCTTATGCCATTTGGTGGCCGAGTCTAGAAATGACTCGAGGACTTAAATGATTGAGGCAATTGTCTCGATTCGTAACGCAGTAAAACCACATCTTGATCAACTTGAGCCAGGCGACACTTTTATTGTTGCCGTATCAGGTGGTGCAGACTCGCTTGCGCTTGCGCATGCACTTCTTGTCGAATCTCAATCTCGCGCACTGAATGCTGTTGCTGTCACAGTTGATCATCAACTTCAAGAAAATTCTGGTGTGCAAGCATCACGTGTATCTAATCAATTAAAGGAGATGGGCTATGTTCAAGTTTTTGTTAAGAAAGTCATGGTCGCTTCTGAGTCCAACCTCGAAGCTCTCGCTCGTGATGTTCGTTATCAAGCTCTTAACGAAATCCTTCAAGAAACGAAAGCAACGAAAATCTTCTTAGGTCACACATTTAATGATCAGGCAGAGACAGTTCTACTAGGACTTGCGCGCGGATCGGGAGCACGATCTCTTGCAGGAATGTCAGAGGAGAAAAATCACTACATTCGCCCGCTACTTTCTATTTCGAGAGAAGAGACAGAGCGAGCATGTAGAGAGCTCTCACTTGAATTCTGGAGCGATCCACATAATTTCAATAACGAATTTACTCGAGTGCGAGTACGCCGCGAGGTAATCCCATATTTAGAAGAAAAGCTTGACCCAGGAATCTCTCGTGCTCTTGTTCGTAGCGCAGCGCTTCTTCGCGATGATGCCGATGCCCTCGATAGTTGGGCAGAGCGAGAGATGGCAGGGGTAGATCTCACCGATCTTGATTGCCAGCATTTGGCTGGCCTGCCTCGAGCCATCCGCACCCGAATTCTGCGCGCCGCAGCCCTGAGCGCCGGCGTCACCCCTGGGACGCTGACTTTTGAGCAGATTGGGGCGATGGATGCCCTGATCTCTGCTTGGAACGGCCAAGGTGAGCTCGCGCTCTCTGGCGGTGTGAAGGTTGAGCGAATTTCGGGCAGACTGTCTCTCTCATCCAAGCCCTAGCTAGGCCGCTAGAGGCAAATCTATAAGGAGCGTCCAGGTGGATTTAGCATCAGTCGGAACCGATGTCGAGCGCGTTATCGCAACAGAGGAAGAACTCAAGTCACGCGTTGCAGAACTAGCAGCTCAAGTTGATGCAGATTACAAGGATAAGAATGTTCTCCTCGTCGGCGTGCTCAAGGGCGCAATCATGGCGATGGCTGATCTGACTCGCGCTATGCAAATTCATATGGAGATGGATTGGATGGCGGTCTCCTCATACGGATCAGGAACAAAGTCCAGTGGAGTTGTGCGCATCCTTAAGGATCTCGATCGCGATATCACAGGACGTAATGTTTTGATTGTTGAAGATATCGTCGATACCGGTCTCACACTTTCTTGGCTGCGAGAAAACCTTCTCTCACGCGGAGCCGCCGATGTGCAGATTCTGACAATCCTTCGTAAGCCAGAGGCTGCAAAGGTCGAGGTCGAGTGTAAGTATGTTGGTTTTGATATTCCTAAGGACTTTGTTGTGGGCTACGGTCTTGACTTCGATGAGAAGTACCGCAACCTCTCATTTATTGGTGTGCTTGCAAAGCACATGTACGAATAAAGGATAGCAATGAGCAGCGAAAAGAAATCCCCAAACAATCCGCTGAAGAAGTTTGCTCCCGTGAAAGCCCCGAAGCAAACAGGCAATAATCCAGCTAACAAGTCGAAGAAAGAGCCTGTCTCTCGCACTCGAAAGCTATTCCGCGGACCACTCTTTTGGATTGTTATCGCAATCTTTGTCGTAACAATCTTTGGACAGATTTCAAGTGCTGCAAATCGTTACACAGTCATTAAGACTTCACAGGCGATTGATGCAATTGCACAGTCCAACGTTGAATCAGCGTTGATCATTGATCAGGATCAAGTAATTCAGCTCATTTTGAAGCCTGGAAAGACAATCAATGGTTCATCAAAGGTCGAAGCCTCATATGTAGCTCGCCAAGAGCCAACTCTTGTTGATGCACTTAGCGCTAATCCACCGATTAAGGGTTGGAATGTTGAAGTTCCATCTCCATCAATCTTTATGACCCTGCTTGTTTCATTTGGACCAATTCTTCTCATTGGTTTCTTGCTCTTCTTCCTCATGAGCCAAGCACAAGGCGGCAATAAGGTATTTAGCTTCGGTAAATCACGCGCGAAGCTTCAAGATAATGAAATTCCTCAAAATACCTTTGCCGATGTTGCAGGAGCAGATGAGGCAATTGCAGAACTTGAAGAGATTAAGGATTTCTTGGCAGATCCAACAAAGTATCAATTGCTCGGTGCAAAGATTCCAAAGGGTGTTCTGCTCTTTGGCCCTCCAGGAACAGGTAAGACACTTCTTGCTCGTGCTGTTGCAGGTGAAGCAAAAGTGCCTTTCTATTCAATCTCTGGTTCAGATTTTGTTGAAATGTTTGTTGGTGTTGGTGCAGCACGTGTTCGTGATCTCTTCGCGCAAGCAAAGGCCAATGCCCCAGCAATTATTTTCATCGATGAAATTGATGCTGTTGGACGTCAACGTGGAACAGGTATGGGTGGCGGTCACGATGAACGTGAACAGACACTCAACCAACTTCTTGTTGAGATGGATGGCTTTGAGGCAAATGGTCAGGTCATTTTGATCGCTGCGACTAACCGCACTGATGTTCTCGACCCAGCACTTCTTCGCCCAGGTCGCTTTGATCGCCAGATTCCGGTTGATCGCCCAGATCTGAAGGGTCGTGGGGACATTCTCAAAGTTCACGCAAAGAATAAGCCGATCTCTGAAGATGTCGATCTTCTTGCTTATGCACGTCGCACTCCAGGTTTTACTGGAGCAGACCTTGCAAATGTTCTCAACGAAGCTGCGCTACTTGCAGCGCGCGAGGGATTGAAAGCAATTAACAATCCTCAACTCGATGAAGCCATTGATCGCGTGATGGCGGGACCTCAGCGTAAAACTCGTTTGATGTCAGAAGAAGAGCGTCGCGTTACCGCCTATCACGAGGTTGGTCACGCACTTGTTGCACGCGCACTTGCTCATACTGATCCAGTGCACAAGGTCACGATCATGCCTCGAGGACGTGCACTTGGTTACACTATGGTTCTTCCTGATCAAGACAAGTACTCAACAACACGCAATCAGTTACTTGATCAACTTGCGTACTCACTTGGTGGACGCGCTGCAGAAGAGTTGATTTTCCATGATCCTTCTACAGGTGCTTCAAATGATATTGAGAAAGCAACAGCACTTGCTCGTGCCATGGTGACTCAATATGGAATGACCGAAGCAATTGGCGCAATAAAGCTCGGTGCAGATTCTTCACAACCATTCCTTGGTCGCGAGTATGGGCATCAGCGCGATTACTCTGAATCCGTTGCTGCAACTGTGGACGCTGAGATCCGTAAGTTAATTGAGAATGCCCATCAAGAGGCGTTTGATATCTTGGTTGCAAACCGCGAAACAATGGATGCGATGGTTGTCATTCTTCTTGAGAAGGAGACGCTCAATAAAGAAGAAATTGCTGAGATCTTTGCAAATGTCATTGATTGGCCCGCACGTCCTAAGTGGACAGGCTCTCTTACACGCATCCCTTCTGAAATCCCTCCTGTGGCAATGACAGAGCGCGTTGAGCCTGTTGTAGTTGAGAGCGAAGAGGCAAAGCCAAAGCGTGCTCGTCGCGTGAAGAAGGCGAATGAAGAGTGAGTGATATCAGCTCCATCTCAATGAGTTCTGATGATGGCCGCGCAAGTGCGCCATTTGATCAAGAGCGCGCTGAGAATGCTGTGCGTGAGCTACTTCTCGCCCTGGGTGAGGATCCAAACCGTGAAGGGCTTCAAGAGACTCCTGCGCGCGTTGCTCGAGCATTCAAAGAGAATTTTGAAGGACTATGGCAGCGACCAGAGGATGTACTCACAACTACATTTGATATCGGCCATGAAGAGCTTGTAATCATTAGAGATATCGAAGTTTTCTCTCACTGCGAGCACCATCTAACCCCTTTCCATGGCGTTGCCCATGTTGGTTATATACCAAGTGGGAAAATCACTGGTCTTTCAAAGGTTGCTCGACTCGTAGATCTCTTTGCACGTCGCCCTCAAGTTCAAGAGCGCCTCACAACTCAGATTGCAGATGCGATGGTCGAGATCCTTAATCCTCTCGGAGTAATTGTGATCATTGATTGTGAGCATCTCTGTATGTCGATGCGTGGAGTTCGTAAGTCTCAGGCGCGCACAACCACCTCAGCAGTTCGTGGGGCCCTTACCAACCCAGCGACTCGCGCCGAAGCAATTAGTTTGATCACTACCCGGTAATTTCTATGTTGGTCATGGGAATTCTCAATGTCACACCGGATTCCTTTGCCGACGGTGGAAAACACTTCACCTTTGAGCACGCTGTTGCTCGTGGCTTAGAGATGATTGAAGAAGGTGTCGACATCATCGACATTGGTGGTGAATCAACGCGGCCAGGTGCAGAGCGGGTTTCAGAGGAAGAAGAGCAGCAACGAGTACTTCCCGTCATTAAAGAGCTTGCTCGCACTGGTATTCAGATCAGCATCGACACAATGCGTGCAAGCACTGCAAAGCTTGGCGTTGAAGCAGGGGCAACGATTGTTAACGATGTGAGTGGCGGCCAGGCTGATCCAGAGATGTTCAAGACCGTTGCTCAATTAGGTTGTAAATACACCTTGATGCATTGGCGAGCTCACTCGAAAGAAATGAACTCGCATGCAACTTATGAAAACGTTGTAGAAGAGGTTATTGCAGAGATCACATTTAATCTTGAGAAAGCTCTTGCTGCAGGTATTAAGCGAGAGAACATCATTCTTGATCCAGGTCTTGGATTTGCAAAAGATGCTGAACATAATTGGGAGATCCTCAATCGAATTGATGAGTTCACGGCACTGGGATACCCAGTACTGATCGGGCATTCTCGAAAGCGATTCATCGGCGCAGACTCCCCAGATGAGCGTGAAGCAGGAACCTTGAAAATTTCAGAGTCGCTCATCGGCAAAGGAATCTGGGCAATACGTGTTCATAGCGTTGGACCACACGTAGAGTTGGTGAAGTGATGAACGACAAGATTTCAATAAAGGGCATCAAGGGTTTTGGCTACCATGGAGTCTTCGACTTTGAAAAGCGCGATGGCCAAGACTTCTTTGTAGATCTGGATATTGAAATTGATCTCTCCGCTGCTAGCTATAGCGATAATCTCAATGACTCAGTTGATTACAGTCTTCTTACCGCGATCGCTAAAGAGGCGATCGAGAAGCTTCAATTTGATCTTATCGAGCGACTTGCTGGTTTTATCGCAGATACGATTAAAGAGAACTTCCCGGCCATTCAAGCGATTGCAGTGACAGTTCATAAACCATCTGCCCCTGTACAGGAGAGCGTGACAGATATATCGGTAACTATTTCGCGATGAGAGCAGTAATCGCCCTCGGTGCCAATATTGGTAATCCGAAAGAACAGATGGATATAGCCGTCGCCTTATTGCGAGAGGCTCTAGATGTTCAGTTGATTTCGAGCTATTACACCACCGCCCCCGTTGGTGGCCCAGAGCAGCCCGACTATCTGAATGCAGTATTGATTGCAGAGAGTGATCTGCCAGCATCTGATCTCTTAGCTCTTCTGCATGGAATTGAGAAAGCTTTAGGCCGTGAACGAATTGAGCACTGGGGACCTCGCACAATAGATCTAGATCTCATCCAATATGGATCAATTCTGAGTTATGCCGATGAGCTCACACTGCCTCATCCCAGAGCGCACGAACGTCGCTTTGTACTTGAACCGTGGCTTGAAATTGAACCAGATGCTCTCCTTCTTACGCATGGCAAGGTCAGCGAACTTTTGGCACAACTGCGATAACGCTTTAGACTTAAGCCACACCGCCCGGTACCTGAAAGGACTGGAGCCATGAAAGTGATTACAGATGTGCGTGAGCTGGCTTCCGCATGTGCATTTGTTCCCACGATGGGTGCACTTCATGCAGGTCACGGTTCACTCTTCACGATTGCAAAAGAGTATTCAGAAAACGTAGTTGCAAGTATCTTTGTAAACCCACTTCAATTTGAGAGTGCAGAGGATTTAGAGAAATATCCGCGCACACCAGAACGAGATATTGAACTTGCGAAACAGTATGGCGTTACCCATTTATGGTTTCCCACCTACGACGATATCTACCCAGCTGGCTTCAAGAAGTTAAGTGCGGGGCCTATTGGCTCTCTCTATGAAGGGGCATCACGCCCTGGCCACTTTGATGGAGTTGTCACCGTTGTTCGCAGGCTCTTTGATCTGCTCAAACCCAAAGTAGCAATTTTTGGTGAGAAAGATTTCCAACAGCTTGCGCTAATTCGTGAAATTGCGAACGAGGTAGAGATCATTGCCGCACCGATTGTTCGCGAAAGCGATGGCCTTGCAATGTCCTCACGCAACATACGACTGACTGCAGAAGGTAGAGCCGCATCTACCGTGATCTCTCGGGCTCTAAGCCAATCTCATAGTCAAGAAGAGCTACGCCAGATTCTGGCAACAGAGAAAGAGTTCACCCTTGATTATGCGGACTATATTGATGAAACATCCTTCCAAGCCCCGACTGCATCAACCCAATTTACGCGTGCGATTGTCGCCGGTTGGATTAATGGAGTCCGTTTGCTCGACAATATGGCAGTGAAGAAAGTGGGGGAGTAATGAAGCTACTCGCCCCTGCCCCAGGATGGACAGCATCTGCCGATGTGATTGTCGTTGGCTCAGGTATTGCAGGTTTAACTACAGCACTTCAATGTAGAACTTTTGGATTATCAGTTCTTCTAGTAACCAAGGCTCGAGTTGATGAAGGCTCAACAAAATGGGCACAGGGCGGTATTGCAGCAGCTCTGGGTGAGGGTGACTCACCTGAAGATCACTTAATTGACACCCTTGAAGCAGGAGCGGGGCTCTGCGATCGAACTGCAGTGCGAGTACTTGTTACAGAGGGTCCTGAAGCTGTTCGCAAACTCATTGAGCGTGGTGCCATATTTGATACAGAAGCATCGGGGGAGATTTCACTGACTCGAGAAGGTGGACATCACCGCAATCGAATCATCCATGCAGGAGGAGATGCGACAGGTGCTGAAGTTTCACGCGCACTTCTTGCTGCAGTGCAGAACGATCCTGAAATTGAAGTTGTAGAACATGCTCTTGTTCTTGATGCACTCAAAGACCAAGATGGTGAAATTTGTGGCGTGACTCTGCACGTAATTGGTGCTGGTAGTCGTGATGGTGTTGGTCGCGCGCTAGCAAAGGCTGTAGTTCTTGCAACAGGTGGCCTCGGTCAGGTATTTGCACAGACGACTAATCCTTCAGTCTCCACTGGTGATGGAGTGGCACTAGCTCTTCGCGCCGGAGCAAAAGTCGCCGATGTTGAGTTCATTCAATTTCATCCTACTGTTCTCTGGCTCGGAGAAAATTCTCAAGGCCAACAACCACTGATCTCTGAAGCGGTGCGCGGTGAAGGTGCATATCTTCTTGATGACAACGGAAATCGATTTATGCAAGGTGTTCATCCACTTGCCGAACTCGCTCCTCGTGATGTCGTTGCAATTGCAAGCATGCGAGTTATGAATCAGACCGGCGCGCACCATGTTTGGCTAGATGTGAGACATATTGAAGGTTTCGAAAAACGATTCCCCACAATTTACGCTTCATGTCTTTCACACAACATTGATCCCATGAAGGATCTCATTCCTGTAGCGCCAGCTTCTCATTACGCATCTGGCGGAGTACGTGTAGATCTCAACGGCCGCACCAGCGTTCCCGGGCTCTATGCCTGCGGAGAGACTGCCTGCTCTGGAGTACACGGGGCTAATCGCCTCGCATCAAATTCACTCCTTGAAGGTCTGGTGTTTAGCGCCCGCATTGCAGCAGATATTGCAGCAAATACACCAGAACCAGGGACTCCACTTGAGAATGCGTCACGCGAGATATTGCTCGATCCTTCAGTCCGAGGCGATATCCAAAAGAGTATGAGCCAAGGCGCAGGTGTGCTTCGTTCATCTGATTCATTGTTAAAGACGAGCGCGGATCTAACGCGCATTGAGGATCGTCGTAGCACTGAGCCATGTGTTGAAGCGTGGGAGGCAACTAACTTATTCCAACTTGCTCAGGCTATTCTGAAAGCTGCATTGATTCGTCAAGAAACTCGTGGTTCGCACTGGCGTGAAGATTTTCCTGAGACTAGTGATCTATGGCGTAAGCGCATTATTCAATCTGTGGATCAAACAGGATCTTGGACGACTGGATATCAGGAGGTGAGTGATCAATGATCGATACAACGTTGATTAAGCTGGCAATTGCAGAAGATTTGCAAGGCGGGCAGGATCTCACATCGGTATCTACAATTCCTGCTGACTCAATAAGCACTGCTGACTTTCGATCTCGTAGAGAAGGCGTGCTTGCTGGCATCGAAATGGTAAAGGCAGTACTTCAAGAGTGTGGCCTTAGCTCAATTGAGATCAAGATGCGTGATGGCGAGAAAATTTCTGCAGGAGAAGTCCTGCTTACTGTCACAGGTAATACTCGAGCAATCTTGCTAGCAGAGCGGACAGCTCTAAACTTTGTAGGCCATCTCAGCGGAATCGCCACTGAGACAGCTAAGTGGGTCGATGAAATAGCCGGCACTCATTGCAAGGTGCGCGATACTCGAAAAACAACGCCCGGCTATCGTCAACTAGAAAAATACGCAGTACGTATGGGCGGCGGCACTAACCACCGTATGTCACTTAGCGATGCTGCTCTGATTAAAGATAACCACATCACAGCAGCAGGTGGGGTTAAAGAGGCCTTCTCCGCAGTGCGTAGCGCCTATCCCAGCGCACCTATCGAAATTGAAGTGGATACTCTCGAGCAGTTACAAGAAGTCCTGCCACTCAATCCTGACTTAGTGCTCTTAGACAATATGTCTCCTGCGCTCTGCGCCCAAGCAGTTGCGATAGTTGCTGGTCGCACAATGCTTGAAGCCTCGGGTGGAATCACACTAGTTAATGCAAGGGCGTACGCCGACTCAGGCGTTGATTTCATCGCTATTGGCGCACTGACTCATAGCGCCGCAGTTTTAGATATTGGTCTTGATTTGAGAGCGGAGTAGCAATGCTGTTAACAGTCGATGTAGGAAATACAAATACAGTCCTCGGAGTATTTGAAGGCGAAGAGCTCATCAAGTCCTGGCGCGTAAAGACCGACCCTCGCACAACTGCAGATGAACTCTGGCTTCAATTTAGTGCTCTTACATCTGCATATAAGTTAACAGGGCTTTCGATCTGTTCTACAGTTCCTGCAACACTTCGTGAGCTACGTACGATGATTGCCTCATACATGGATACCTTGCCGACGACTATTGTCGAGCCAGGCACGAAGACGGGTGTCCAACTTCTAGTTGATAATCCAAAAGAGATCGGTGCAGATCGCATCGTTAATACCTTGGCGGCCCACACTCTCTATGGAGGACCTGCAATTGTTGTTGATTTTGGAACCTCTACCAATCTAGATGTGGTCTCACCGAAAGGCGAGTTTCTTGGTGGTTCACTTGCACCAGGAATTGAAATCTCTGTAGATGCATTGGCATCTCGCGCCGCACAGTTGCGTAAAGTTGAATTGATTAAGCCAAAGAGTGTTATTGGTAAGAACACAGTTGAGGCTCTTCAATCAGGAACAATCTTTGGATTTGCTGGTCAAGTTGATGGATTGGTAGACCGCATTACTGCCGAGCTTGCAGCCGATTACGATGAAGTTCCAACCGTTATTGCTACAGGTGGGTTAGCGCCCTTGATTATCGGAGTCGCAGAGACAATCGATGAATATGAGCCAGATTTAACCCTTATTGGCCTTCGTCTGATTCATGAGAAGAATCGGTAGACTCCACCCACTATGACCACTGATAACACGCCTGCAATCGAAGAAGATCTACCTGAGCAGCTCCGCATTCGCCGCGAGAAGCGCGCTGGACTTCTTGAGCGTGGAGTCGAGCCTTATCCGGTAGCTGTTGAGCGCACTAAGACTCTAAAAGAGATTCGCGAAAAGTACACAGCTCTAGAGATTGATGTAGCAACAGGGGATATCGAATCCTTAACAGGACGAATTATTTTTAAGCGCGATACCGGCAAGCTTTGCTTTGCAACTTTACGCGAAGGAGATGGCACTGAACTTCAAGCAATGCTCTCACTCGACAAAGTTGGCCAAGAGGCCCTCGATGCATGGAAGTCAGATATAGATCTGGGAGATATTGTCAGTATTACCGGTGAGATCATCACCTCAAAGCGTGGTGAGCTATCAATCTTGGCGAATTCTTGGACCCTTGCATCAAAGTCACTGCGTCCATTGCCAAATGACCATAAGCCAATGTCAGAGGACACTCGCGTTCGTATGCGATACGTCGACCTCATCGTTCGACCTGAGGCACGTGCAACTGCTCGCATGCGCCCGCAGGTAATGCGTTCATTGCGCGATACATATAACAACTTAGACTTTATTGAAGTTGAGACCCCGATGCTTCAGGTAATGCATGGCGGTGCAGCAGCTCGTCCATTTAAGACATTTAGTAACGCATACGATATGGATCTCTATATGCGTATTGCGCCAGAGCTATTCCTCAAGCGCTGTGTTGTTGGTGGAATGGAACGCGTCTTTGAAATCAACCGTAACTTCCGTAATGAAGGTGCAGATTCATCACACTCGCCAGAGTTTGCAATGGTTGAGTCTTACATGGCATATGGAGATTGGCGTTCGATTGCCGATGTCACTCGAACATTGATTCAGAATGCTGCGATGGCTGTCTCTGGTTCACATGTAGTCACTCATGCAGATGGAAGCCAGAAGGATCTTGGCGGTCAATGGCGCGAGATCAATCTCTACGATGCAATTTCAGAGGGCGTCGGAGAAGAGGTCACAGCACTTACTTCATACGATCAATTAAAGAAGCATGCAGATAAGTTAGGCATGAAGATTGACCCAAAGTGGGTTACAGGCAAGCTTGCTGAAGAGATATTCGAGCATGTGGCTCAAGATAAGTTGATTGAGCCTACATTTGTGATGGGTTATCCAGTTGATACATCCCCTCTCGTTCGTGCACACCGTGAAACACCTGGTGTTGTTGAGAAGTGGGATCTCTACGTTGATGGATTTGAACTTGCAACAGGTTATTCAGAGCTCATCGACCCAGTTATTCAGCGCGAGCGTTTGGTCGAGCAGGCGCAACTCGGGGCAAAAGGCGATCTCGAAGCAATGCAGGTAGATGAAGACTTCTTACGTGCAATGGAATTCGGAATGCCACCAATGGGTGGAATGGGCATGGGAGTAGATCGACTTCTCATGGCACTTACAGGTCTGGGTATCCGCGAAACAATCTTATTCCCTCTCGTTAAGCCAGAAGTTGATTAATGATCACAGTACGCCCGGCTCGAACTAGTGATGTAAAGGCAATTAGAGAACTCGTTGATTCCTATGCCGCACCTGGTCAGATGCTCTCTAAAGAAACTGTCACTCTCTACGAGTCAGTCCAAGAGTTCATAGTCGCAGAAAGCGATGGTGTAGTTGTTGGTTGCGGCGCACTCCACGTTCTCTGGGAAGATCTTGCCGAGGTTCGCACTGTTGCAGTTGCAAAAGATTTTCATAAGCAAGGCATCGGCCACCAGATTCTTCAGGCGATAATCGAACGAGCACATACAGTTGGCGTGAGGAGAATCTTCTGTCTCACATTCCAAACTCAATTCTTCGGCAGCTTTGGTTTTGTTGAGATTCATGGCACTCCAGTTGAGGCCGATGTTTATGCAGAGCTACTTCGCTCATACGATGCCGGTGTGGCAGAGTTCTTGGATCTTGAGTCGGTAAAGCCAAATACTTTGGGCAATACCCGAATGCTCCTCACTCTTTAATTCAGCCCACGATTTCCACCTAGATAGCCTGTATTGGGCGGAATATTGACCCCATATTTGGGGTTCTATAAACGCAATCATTACGCCTCGCGCCCTCCCTAGGGTGGGCGATAGGCTTACCGCTCCACCGCAGGGTGGCCAGTACAAAGGAGTTACCGATGTTTGAGCGCTTTACAGATCGAGCCCGACGCGTAGTTGTCTTGGCTCAAGAAGAAGCTCGCATGCTCAACCACAACTACATCGGCACAGAGCACATCCTCCTCGGCCTCATCCATGAAGGTGAAGGCGTCGCAGCTAAGGCCCTTGAGTCCCTAGGCATCTCCCTCGAATCCGTCCGCGGTCAGGTTGAAGAGATCATCGGCCAGGGCCAGCAGGCACCTAGCGGCCATATTCCATTTACTCCACGCGCTAAGAAGGTTCTCGAACTCTCTTTGCGTGAAGCGCTTCAACTCGGCCATAACTACATTGGCACAGAGCACATTCTCCTCGGACTTATCCGCGAGGGTGAGGGCGTTGCAGCACAGGTTCTCGTTAAGTTAGGTGCTGATCTCAATCGCGTTCGCAACACAGTGATTCAACTTCTCTCAGGTTACCAAGGAAAAGAAGCAGTCACACAAGGCGGACCTGCTGAGGGCACACCTTCGACTTCACTTGTTCTCGATCAATTTGGTCGCAACCTCACAGCAGCAGCTCGTGAAGGAAAGCTTGACCCAGTAATCGGTCGCGAAACAGAGATTGAGCGCGTGATGCAGGTTCTCTCACGTCGCACAAAGAACAACCCTGTTCTTATCGGTGAGCCAGGTGTGGGAAAGACCGCAGTTGTAGAGGGTCTAGCGCAGGCGATTGCGAAAAATGATGTTCCTGAGACTTTGAAAGATAAGCAGCTCTACTCACTTGATCTCGGAGCACTCGTTGCAGGTTCACGTTACCGCGGAGATTTTGAAGAGCGCCTTAAGAAAGTTCTTAAAGAGATCAAGACACGTGGCGACATCATTATCTTTATCGATGAGATTCATACTCTCGTTGGTGCAGGTGCTGCAGAAGGTGCTATCGATGCAGCGAGCATTCTTAAGCCAATGCTGGCACGTGGTGAGCTGCAGACAATTGGTGCAACAACTCTCGATGAGTACCGCAAGCACATCGAAAAGGATGCAGCTCTCGAGCGTCGCTTCCAGCCAATCCAGGTGAAGGAGCCATCAGTTGCTCACACCATTGAAATTCTTAAGGGCCTCCGTGATCGTTACGAGACTCATCACCGCGTCTCCATTACAGATGGTGCACTTGCCGCCGCTGCAAATATGGCAGATCGCTATGTCTCAGATCGCTTCCTTCCAGATAAGGCGATTGACCTTATCGATGAAGCAGGCTCTCGCCTTCGCATTAAGCGCATGACAGCCCCTGCAGAGCTGCGCGAATTCGACGAGAAGATTGCTGAAGCTCGCAAGGCGAAAGAGTCTGCAATTGACGGACAGGATTTTGAGGGCGCAGCAGCACTTCGCGATAAGGAGAAGACTCTTATCGCCGAGAAAGCTGAAGCTGAGAAGACTTGGAAGGCAACAGATCTCGATAAGGTAACTGAGGTAGATGAAGAACTCATCGCACAAGTTCTCTCTGCTTCAACTGGTATTCCAGTATTTAAGTTAACTGAAGAAGAGACAGCTCGTCTGCTTCGTATGGAAGATGAACTTCACCGTCGCGTCATTGGACAGGATCAAGCAATCAAGGCGCTATCACAGGCTATTCGCCGTACACGTGCTGGTCTTAAGGATCCAAAGCGCCCTGGTGGTTCATTTATCTTCGCTGGCCCATCAGGTGTTGGTAAGACAGAACTTTCACGCACACTTGCATCATTCCTCTTCGGCGATGAGAGTGCACTGATTCAGTTGGATATGTCTGAGTACTCAGAGCGCCACACTGCATCGCGTCTCTTCGGTTCTCCTCCAGGATATGTTGGTTATGACGAGGGTGGGCAGTTGACTGAGAAGGTTCGTCGTCGTCCATTCTCTGTCGTTCTCTTCGATGAAGTCGAGAAGGCGCACCCAGATATCTTCAACTCACTGTTGCAGGTTCTCGAAGATGGACGCCTTACAGATTCACAAGGCCGCACAGTTGACTTCAAGAACACAATCATCATCATGACAACCAACCTCGGAACTCGAGATATCTCAAAGTCTCTCGGCCTTGGTTTTTCTAATGAAGAAGATGACCTCACAAATTACGATCGCATGAAGGCCAAGGTGACAGATGAGCTCAAGACTCACTTCCGCCCTGAGTTCCTTAACCGTATTGATGATGTCATCGTCTTCCACCAGCTCAATAAGGATCAGATCATCAATATTGTCGATCTTATGGTTGCCAACCTTGATGAGCGCCTGAAGGCGAAAGATATGGGTATTGAACTCACACAAGCGGCCAAGGATCTCCTAGCAGCTCGCGGTTATGACCCACTCCTTGGTGCGCGTCCACTGCGTCGCGTCATTCAGCGAGAAATCGAAGATGCGCTATCTGAGCGCATTCTCTTTGGTGAACTCAAGGCTGGAGAGATAATCGTGGTCGATGTTGAAGGTGAAGATGTAACTGCCGCCTTTACCTTTAAGGGTGCGCCAAAGGTTGCTACTCCAGATTCACCTGAAGACCTCGCGCAAGCACCTACTGCTTAAAGCGTTTCTGCCAATCGATTGATCCGCCCACGATAAAGAGGGCGATCATAAGGAGCTGGGCTGCAATAGCCCAGGGTGACTTCAGATTGTCGATTACTAATTGACCGATACTTGTCGATGCTGCGGCGGTAGCGCCGCTGACATAGAAGGTGTAAGTGCAGCTGCGTCCAACGGCAAATGCAAGCAGTAGCGGCTTTAACTTAACAGTCTGCGATATTCCTGCAGCCTCGAAGAGTTGAGCTGATGAAATTGGCGATACAGCAAAGATTGCAAAGACAGTTCGCCTACGTCCGGAATCTCTTTCTAGATACTGACCCGCTGCAGTCATATTCTTTGAAAAACGCGATGGTACTAGGTGTGCAAACTTACGGAAGTACCAGGCAAGAAAAGCTCGCCCACTTGTTGCCGATAGGACTGCAATCGGGACAAGAATAAAAGGATTCACTTGGTAATTCACGATAAAGAAGACCAGTGCCGCCCACGTTGGAGGAGCAAATGCAGGGATGATATTGAGAAGAAATATCGATCCAATGATTGCTAGATAGATCTCCACATTGAAAGTCTAGTGCGGAAGTGAGTAAGTGTTCTTACGGCGCTCTTCAATGAGACCGTCATCTAACAAGGTAAGAATCGCCTTCTCCACTTGCGACGGGACATCCCATAGGAGATGGAGTTCGCTCTTTTTTAACTGGGCGTTATCGCGCAGTGCTTGAACGATTCGACCGCGACATTGACGGTCTGTGCCGTGCCACGTTTGAGTGCGTTTGATGCGATCAGTTGCAGGGTAGTCAAGACTTCTCCACTGGCATTGATCTGCAACGGGGCAGCGACCGCAGAGAGGGTTCTTGGCAGTACAGATCAGCGCTCCCAGCTCCATGGTGGATGCGGCCCAGAGATGGGCGTTCTTCTTCGGTACGTATTGCATATATTCAACGCGCTCTGACTTAGTGGGAGCAGCTGTTGGAGCTTCTTCGCCGCGGTAGAGGCGCGAGAACAATCTGCGAATATTAATATCGAGCACAAGAGATGAACCTTCAAATGCGAAAGCAACCATTGCAGCTGCGGTGTATTCACCTATACCTGGCAGCCTTCGCAGCTCTGACTCTGTCTCTGGAATCTCGCCGTTGAGCTGAGTCGTAATGACCTTTGCGCATTCATGTAGGCGAAGTGCGCGCCTTGGATAACCTAAGCGACCCCATGCAGTGATTACTTCAGCAGGAGTTGCCTGAGCAAGTCTTGCAGGCGTTGGCCAGCGCTTCATCCACTCGTTATAGACCGGTAAGACTCGTTGTACAGGGGTTTGTTGCAACATGATCTCTGAGACTAAGACGCCCCAGGCATCAGTGTTGCGCCATGGAAGATCTCTCTTATTCTTCTTAAACCAGGAGATGATCTCTTTCTCATACATCGAGGTACCTACGAATTAATCTGCGTTAATCTTAACGCGAGCTATTGCCTGATCGAGCCGGGCAACTTCCACTATCTCCATACCGGCGATCTTTACATCAGATCCTGTAGGAACAAGTGCGCGCTTAAAGCCAAGGCGATGCGCCTCAGCTAAACGACGACCCACACCACTGACTTTACGAATCTCTCCAGCGAGGCCAACTTCGCCTATTGCAACAAGGTCGGCAGGAAGAGCAAGCCCCTTTGCCGCAGATGCAACGGCTAAAGCGAGTGCGAGATCTGCTGCAGGTTCGGTCATCTTCATTCCACCGACTGTTGCAGCATAGACATCACGCCCACCAACCCTCACATGTGCACGAAGTTCAAGGACAGCTAAAGTCATTGAAGTACGGGCAGAATCGAGGCCGCTTACTACGCGACGGGCATTACCAAAATCACTCTCGCGACCAGCGCTGACCAGTGCCTGAATCTCTGCCAGAAGTGGACGGCGGCCTTCAAGTGTCACAGTCACACATGTGCCGGGTACGGGTTCTGCATGGCGTGAAGTGAAGAGTCCGGTTGGATCGAGAACACTTTCGATTCCTGAATCACTGAGATCAAAACAGCCAACCTCATCGCTTGCACCAAAGCGATTCTTGATCGCACGAATCAAACGGAGTCGTGAGTGGCGCTCACCTTCGAATTGCAGAACAACATCGACGATGTGCTCTAGGAGACGAGGGCCGGCAATTGAGCCATCTTTAGTCACATGGCCAACGAGAAGCAAAGTGATATCGCGATCTTTACAGATTCGAATAAGAGCACCAGCGACTTCACGTACTTGTGTGACACCACCAGGTGCCCCGTCGGCATTTGATGACCCAATAGTTTGAATGGAGTCGATGATTAGTAGCTCGGGCTTAACAGTATCGATATGGGAAATCACTGCACCTAAATCAGTCTCAGATGCAAGAAAGAGATTGGGGTCTATCGCTTTAATGCGCTCGGCGCGAAGACGAACTTGCGATGCAGACTCTTCACCACTGACATAAAGGACTGGAATATTCTTATTGGCTGTTTGAGCCGCAACAGAGAGAAGAAGTGTTGACTTTCCAACTCCAGGTTCACCAGCGAGCAAAATTGCGGCACCCGGTACAAGGCCACCACCTAAAACGCGATCAAGTTCTGAAACACCTGTAGCGCGGGCTTGAGCAGATGAGAGATCAACATCACCGATAGCAGTTGCTTTGGCTGTGATTGGCCCTGCCTGCATTGAGAGTTTTTTCGGAGCTCCAATTTCTTCGACCGTTCCCCAGGCCTGGCATTCACCACAACGACCGACCCATTTATGGGATGTCCAACCGCATTCAACACAGCGGAATGGATCCTTCTCTACCTTGGCCATAGCGGAAAGGTTACTGGGTGGCTATGACTTATTAGCAGCGAGTGTGGCAGGATGTTGAATCACATAGAGCGGAAGCGACTTTAACTGGGCCTCGCGTATTCCAGCCATACGTCGATCGCAATGCTCGGCCAAGATCGCGTAGGCGGCTTCACCCATCATCTTCTGAAGTTCTGCCTTGTTAGAGATGTAGACAGGCTCCTTGCCGACATGTGCCTCTGTATTGCTGGTGCAATACCAATCAAAATCTTCTCCACCATCGCCCCATGCAAGTCGCTCATACTCGCCAATAACAATGATCGAATATTCACGTTCGCCAACTTCGCGAGTTTCATATGCGCGACGAAGTGGAAGTTGCCAGCAGACATCGGGTTTTGTATCCACAAAGTGCATATCGCGCTTCTGAGCAAGGTGATGCAGCACGCAGCCAAAGGCACCTGTAAATCCTGGAGCTTCGTAACCCTTACGGTTTAAGAAGATACAGGCATCATCGACGGTGCGAGTCTTTCTCTCATCATCTTCATCGGTATCTGTGATGCGCAACTTTCCGCCAGGCTTCTTAGGGCGTGCCTCGTTATAGAACTGCCACATATCAGGGGTTAAGAACTCTGCAGCACGTAATGTGCGCTCTTCATCTGCGGCATCTGAGTACATCGCACCTTCAGTGCAACAGCCATCATTAGGGCGGTCTGCAAATACACCCTTGCAACCATCGCCATAGATACATGACCAATTCGATGTAAGCCAGGTCAGGTCACATTTATAGATCTCTTCTTCGTTATTTGGATCGCTAAATTCAATCCAGTCACGTGCGAAACCTGCTTTAACCTCTGACATAGTGCGAGAGCCTACGCGTACTCTTACGCCATGACCAATCGCATTGGAGTTATCGGAGCCGGAGTCATGGGTGAGGCTTTGATTGCTGCCCTTATTCGTAGCGGCCATAACCCTGGTGATATCTCCTTTGCAGAAAAGCGTGATGACCGAGCTGCAGAACTAGTGGCTCGATATGGAATTAATCATCAATCGATCTCACAGGTCGGTTCTGAATCTTCTATGATACTTCTTGTTGTTAAGCCACAAGACCTCACTGCAACTCTTGAGAGCCTTGCTCCAAATCTCAAAGCCGAGGCGCTCATCATCTCCTTTGCCGCTGGTAAGACAATTGCAACTATTTCAGCCCAGCTCCCCGCAGGAAACCCAGTCGTTCGCGTTATGCCGAATACGCCTGCTCTGCTTGGGTTGGGTGCCTCTGGATATTCCTATGGGGTCGGCGTCAGTGATTCAGAGAAGAAATTTGTGGCTCACTTACTTGCTGCAACTGGTAAAGCTGTGGAAGTTCCAGAGAGTTTGCAGGACGCAGTAACTGCAACAAGTGGGTCAGGTCCGGCATATTTCTTTAGATTTGTGGAGGCGATGGTGGAGGGTGCAGTCGCTCTGGGACTCTCGCCTGAGGATGCACACACTCTTACAGTTCAAACAATCGTAGGTGCAGCTGCACTTCTTGATCAATCAGGAGATTCGCCTGCAACGCTTCGCGAAAAAGTCACAAGTCCAAATGGCACGACTGCGGCAGCGTTGGCATCATTTAATGAATCTGATATCTCGACGATCGTCTCAAAGGCGATGGCTGCTGCAGCCCATCGCTCGCAAGAGCTTGCATAAGATGAAGACCAAAGCATTCATCGCAGTACTTGTAATTGCAATTGCCCCAATAAACAGCGCTTATGCCGCACCAAAGTCAGTGCCAGTGCAGGTTGGTTCAATTTTGACCACCCCTGCTGGAGTCGAAAACTTCTATCAGTCCGGAAAGAATTCAATCTACTTCACCAATATCAATGGCAAGAGCAGTGATATCTCTCTTATGGCCAATGACCTTACTGGCACAAATGTTTGGCAGCGCACAATTGATTCAGGTGCAGATGAGATCGCATCGGTGCTCACATCTGATGCTCAGGGAAATATCTGGCTCGCAGGATCAGCTGCTCTGCCATTAACGCCCGAGACTCCTACCTCAACCACAGGCATCGACAATCCTGATGGAGTAACGAGTGAAAACGGCTCAACGCTTCGAAACGATATGACCCAGTTAGCACTGTGGAAGCTTTCTCCCACAGGCGAGCTTCTCGCTACATATCTTTCGCCACAAATTTCTATCCCCGTTGTCGCTTCAATTTCTATTAATTCAACTGGAATCTCAGTTGTTGGCGATCTTGAAGGTAAGCCATTCTTTGCCACAGCAACACCACAAGGTGTATTTGGTAAGCAGATTAGTATTGGAACTTCCAAGACAATTCTTAATGCAGTAGTGCGACAGAGCGATGGCAGCTCATCAATATTTGGATCGAGCACAGAAACTCTTGGCGGCAAGAGAGTTGCTGGTAAGCGCGACGGAGTACTCATCAAGATCTCGAAGAGCGCCGCAGTAACGAATGTTGTGCGCAGCTCTGCAAATGGCGCATCACGTGGATGGACCTCAGCTGACTCATCTCTGGCACTGGCCGGTTATGTTGTGGCGGGCAAGAAGATTGAAGTTGCCATTACAAAGTTCACAACAGCATTTGCGCCCACATGGACAGCTCGATTTGCCGGTACTGGCGATGCTATGGTCACTAGCGAAGGCGGCAATACCTATCTTGCCTTTACATCTACTGCAGCGGTGCCTGGTGTGACAGGCTGGAAGCCATCGGCTCCATCACTTCTCCTTCTCGCCTTCGATGCAAAGGGGCAGATCAAGGCGGCAAAGAGCTTTCCCGGCCTTATCCGACCACTTCACCTGCAAGCAAGCCGAGATAGAGGGGTAGTGGGTCTGGCATCGGCAGCTAACGGATCCGTTTCGATATTTACCCTCATCTCGCGGTAGCCTTTGCCATCGATGTAATCCAGATACATTTCATCTGGGCACTACTACTAGGAAGAGCGTGACTTATGGGTTCCGTTATCAAGAAGCGACGCAAGCGTATGGCGAAGAAGAAGCATAAGAAGCTTCTCAAGAAGACTCGCATCCAGCGCCGTAACGCTAAGTAATCTCTTTAGCGCTTAAGGACGGAGCATCGAGAGCTGGCCATTAACGCCAGCAACTAGATACTTCACACGATTGACGATTACCCAGGTGGAACTTATTCCATCTGGGTTTTCTCTTGTTGAAACTAAGGAAATCTTTGTAGGGCTCTTCGATATATCCATTGCACAGAGTCTGAACTGACAATTGAAGGCAATAGAGCTTCCGTCGGTTGAGATAAATTGAGAAGGATCCCCATAGAGCTCTGTTGTGCTCTGCTTTATCGGATTCGAACTGGTGATGTCTTCCCAATGAATTGAGGCAGCCCCCGGAAGTGAGGCAGATGTCGCGCTAAGCCAGGTCGCAACGATTGACTTCACATTTCTGCCGAAGGCAACGTCAAAACCATGAATCGGAGTAGCAGCCGATGCAGCCTCAAGGGTGCGATAACTCCAACCGGATGCAGAGAAAGAAGAACGGGTTGCAAGGCGCACCTCACCCGAAGTGACCTCCTTCTTCTGATTGATAGTCAAAACAGAGTCATAGAGAACATAACTATTCTTTCCATCGAAAGTCGATGCAAGGTGAAATGCGACATCTCCTGTTGTGCGTCCATCGGTCTTGCGGTCACCATCTACTAGCTCATATGTCCAGCTCTTGGAAATGTTTGTCTTCACGGCACCGAGAAGAACACCTTGGCTTTCATCACGATAGAAAACTTGTACGCCAGATGCCGATGCAATACAAGCACTGGAGACGCTGACATCTGATGCGGTACGTACTCGAATGGGATCTTCATAGAGATTGACGGCAGAGGCGTTACCGTCGACAACTTCATAGAGGAAGTTCTTGCCATCAAATTTCGCATAGCGAAGATCTTTATCTACGCCATCGGCATAGAAGATGTGTAGGGTCTGCTTTGTTCCACTTCCATTTACACACAACGAGAGTGCACCAGTAATTGGATGTGTGGTGCGACCAGAAGAGCCACCGGCTCCATCAACAATTCTCTTCACCCAGTTCTTCTTATCCCACATCGCAATCCGCAAATCACCTGAGCGCGAGTCAAAGTAGGCAAGAAGTGGTTGCCCATTAAATGAGGTGCTTACAACTCCGGCCGCATCGCTCCTGGAATCGATAACGGTGCTCTTCCAGGCAGGAGCGGGCGTGACCGCGGCGGTACTGATTGGATCAGATGATCCATTGGAATTCAAAGCGGTAATCGAGAAGGTGTAGCTGGTGCCGTTCTTTAATCCAGAAAATGTCACTGGAGAGCTAGTACTGCTCTTGACCTGGTTGGTCTTGAGATTGCGGACGGTATAGCTAGTGATCTGCGCTGTGCGTGCATTCGCAGGTGGATCAAATGTGATGATTGCAGCGCCGTCAGAGACGAGCGCAACTGGATTGCGCACAACCTGAGGCAGACCAACAGCAAGGCCTACGGGTGGCTTGCGACGCATATCTTCCATCATCGCTAGAAGAAGTGGTCCAGGTGCATCAAAGATTTCACCAGCATCGAGATTTGGTGTCATAACTGCATCAAGGGGTGATTGTGAAAAAGTAGCTTCATCAAGATGGCTCACAGATGAACCTTCTTCATACTCTTTAGGTGTGTAGAGAAGCGGTTTCACTCCACCATTGGCAGCTATACCTAGCGCACCGCTCCATACAAGTGGTGCACGTAGAGCTTGTCCAAGCTCGATTGAAGGAGAGGGAAGATCTGAAAGTCGACGACCATCTTCGACTTGAGCGTAGGCATCAAATGGTGTGGGCTGGTCAATGCTTCCATATCCAAGAAATGGGTCATACGAATCAGTTGAGAGAAAGCCGAGACCATGGCCCATTTCATGTAGAAAGACAGATTGAAGATCGTACTCATTGCTATAAGAGAGACCATCATTGCGCGTATTCCAATTGGCAAACGAGTTAACTTGAATAATCATCTCAGCTTGATTGGGATTGAGATCGCGTCCTGCAAGGGCATTTGCAAGAGCGGATGGATACCAAAGACTTGAATCAGGAGCACCCTTAAAGTCAGCAAAGTAACTTCCGGGGCGTGCACTTCCTAAGACACCAAAAGTTCCTAGACGTGTCCACGATGCATCGATAGTAATTGGAACAGAAGAGGCAAAGTTAGCTGACCAAATATCTACAGCGCCTTGGAATTCTTTCTTCGCCCACTCAGGAAAATTCTTGTAATTAACAACAAACTTAGATTTCGCCTCAAGGTATGCAACCTTCTTGCGAGGGCTCTGTGCTTCGGTCGTTGAAGGACCCGCGTAGATGCTGCCCCACTGTGTTGCCTCGCGTTGAAGAAAGGGAGTAAGAGCCTGTGCCGGAAGGGGTGCGAGCAGGCCGAGGAGTAGAACGAGGGGGAGTAAAGCGCCCTTGATGGTTCGAGTGAGGCTGCTCATAGCGGGTAACGGTATCAGGGTGGGAGAATAGCTAGATGGTCACCGTTTACTCCCGCCACGGATGTCATCTCTGCGAAGATGCTGTGAATACCTTGGAATCGCTCAAGGCGGAGCTCAATTTTGAGATTGAGATTATCTATATCGATGGCAACCCTGAGCTAGAGAAGTTATATGGAGAACAAGTTCCTGTCACACATATTGGGGGAGAGCATCACGATTTTTGGAGAGTAGATCCGATTCGCTTTAGATCTTCCCTTGAAAAACATCGTCAGCGTCAATAATCGTGTAGCTGTATCCCTGCTCTGCTAAGAAACGTTGGCGATTTTGAGCGAAATCTTGATCGATAGTGTCGCGAGAGACAACTGAGTAGAAACGCGCACCGCGTCCATCAGCCTTTGGGCGAAGAACTCTGCCTAGTCGTTGAGCCTCTTCTTGGCGCGAACCAAATGCTCCGGAGACTTGAATGGCAATAGTTGCCTCAGGTAGATCGATAGAAAAGTTTGCAACCTTAGAGACAACAAGGCATGAAATCTCACCGGTACGGAATTGTTGAAACAACTCTTCTCGCTCTTTCTGTGGAGTCGAACCTTGAATCACCGGCACACCCAAGGTCTCACCTAAGTCATCAAGCTGGTCGAGGTATTGACCGATGACAAGGATCTGCTCTTTTGCATGCAAGCTGACAAGCTCTTGAACAACATCGCGCTTTGTGCGCGTTGTGGCGCAGTAGCGATAACGCTCTTCTGGCTCTGCTGTCGCATATGCCAAACGCTCTGCTTCAGTGAGATTAACTCGAACCTCAATACATTCAGCCGGAGCGATATAACCCTGAGCTTCAATTTCTTTCCAAGGAACATCAAATCGCTTTGGACCAATGAGTGAGAAGACCTCACCCTCCATGCCATCTTCGCGAACGAGAGTTGCAGTAAGTCCTAAACGGCGACGAGATTGAATATCTGCGGTGAAGCGAAAGATTGGAGCCGGAAGCAGGTGGACCTCATCATAAATAATGAGCCCCCAATCGTGGCTATCAAAGAGATCGAGGTGGGCATAGACGCCATTCTTCTTCTTGGTCATCACTTGATATGTGGCAATTGTGACAGGGCGAATCTCTTTCTTTGATCCTGAGTACTCGCCAATCTCATCTTCATTCAGAGTTGTGCGCTTAAGAAGTTCATCTCTCCATTGACGGGCAGCAACAGTATTTGTCACAAGAATCAGAGTTGTCGCCTTTGCATGTGCCATCGCAGCGGCGCCAACAATTGTCTTTCCTGCACCACATGGAAGGACCACGACGCCAGAACCGCCATGCCAGAATCCTTCTGCAGCATGCTCTTGATACTCGCGAATCTTCCAGCCATCTTGCTTGAGGTCAATTGGGTGAGCCTGGCCATCAACGTAGCCAGCGAAATCCTCAGCTGGCCAACCAAGACGCAAGAGAGATTGTTTAATTGCACCGCGTTGGCTTGGGTGCACAGCAATTGTCTCATTATCAATACGAGGACCAAGAAGCGGAGCAATTTTCTTTGCGCGTATAACTTCTTCAAGAACAGCAGTATCAGTGGTTACCAAAATCAATCCGTGCACAGGATCTGCCTCAAGGCGAAGACGTCCGTAACGAGACATCTGTTCTGCAACATCAATGAGTAGCGCATGAGGGACTGCATAGCGCGAGTACTTAATGAGAGTATCAATCACCATCTCTGCATCATGTCCTGCAGCGCGCGCATTCCATAAACCCAAGTTGGTCAGGCGGTAGGTATGCATATGTTCTGGTGCGCGCTCAAGCTCTGCAAATGGCGCAATGGCGCGTCGACACTCAACCGAAAGAGGATGATCTATATCAAGGAGAAGAGTCTTATCGCTCTGGACAATCAGTGGCCCATCGCTCATGCGAGAAGCTCTTTGATTAGCGCATGAAGAAAATCGCTACGCTCCTGCATTGAAGAGAGCTTGACCCACTCGTGTGGTGCATGTGCGCCGCCCCCTACTGCTCCAAGCCCATCAAGGACCCGTGCACCTGTTGCTGCAGCAAAGTTTCCATCACTTGCCCCGCCTACCTCAGCACTTCCTAGTGGAGGCATACCAATTTCTGCAGCGACCTTTTCGGCAATCGCATAAAGCTCGGCTGTTGAAGATGGCTGTAGCGGTGGACGATTGAGTCCGCCTGTAACTTCAATACGTGCTCCAGCAATTGTTGAAGGGAGATTCTTAACAGCTGCATCCACGCGAATCAGCTCATCTTGTGAAAATGATCGAACATCAATATCGAGCACCGCTAAATCTGGAACAGTATTTGTAGTGTTACCAGAGTGCAGAGTGGTCGGAACGACAGTGGTTCCAAAACTAGGATTTTCTAGTGCAGCAAGTGCAAGAACGATATGTGCAATCTCTGTCGTTGCGTTGATGCCCTTCTCTGGCTCTAGCCCTGCATGAGATGCAAGCCCATGAGCTTTGATTTGATACATCGCAGTTCCTTTGCGACCTGTCTTCACCTTGCCATCTAGTGATGCTTCAAGCACGAGAACTGCATCCGATGTTGTCGATAGCTCTTTAATGAGAGCTTTCGAAGCATGGCTTCCAGTCTCTTCATCAGTGGTTGCAACAAGTGCAACATCGCCTTCAATACCTTTGAGTGCAAAGAGCGCCTGGATAAACCCTGCCTTCATATCAAAGACACCAGGGCCTTTAATGACATCGCCCTCAACGCTCCAGAGCGGTTCGAATGATCCAATCGGCCAGACTGTATCGAGGTGAGCAAGAACTAATACACGCGGATGTTCGCTACCCCACCAAAAGACCGGGCGTCCTTCTATCTCTTTAATTTGTGCAGGCTTTCCAAGAACGCGTGTGGCGATATCACTTGCAAGCAATACAACAGAGCGGCAAGCAGGCAGATCCTCGCTTGGAGATTCCAGACGAACGAGTGCTTCTAGCTCAGCCAACATAGGGCTAAGTCTGCCGTATTCTTCCAACTTCGCGCTTGTCATAGCGTTGCCACCCCAGTAATTCTCGGGATTCTAAAGGTCAAGACCTCGCCAGTTGCATGGTCTTTTGCTTGAAGAGAGCCTGCTGAGACACTGATGGGGTCGATGATGCGATGAGAGACCATTCCATTGTTATCTGCATAACCAATGGAGAGGGATTTATTGGGGGTTTCACGTAAGTGTTTTGTCAGCAGATCAAGAGTTTCATTTGCAGTTGATCGAGGAAGCGCACCGAGAGCATCTGCAGAAAGACCACGGAGAGTGCTCTGCTTAGCACTTGACTTTTCACCAGTGCGAATCGTACGAAGAGCGATTTCAAGGAGTTGCTCTTCAGGTGCTTCGAATTCACCAATAATCCGAGGTGGTCGCGCCTTTGTCTGAGCTCGTTGAATACGAGGGCCAGATAACAACAAGCCCTGCGAATCTTCACCTGCAGGTAGGTAACCAGCAGATCGCAAGACATTCATCACATCAGCGGCGTCGTGAGAGGAGATCATTACCTCCGGTGCAATACGACGCAAGCCAAGTGATTCAACCTTCTTATCTTTAAGAATTTGTGTAATTAGCGCGCTATCTTCGCAACGAATAAAGGATGAGGTATTTCCCACACGGAGCTTTCCATGCTTCTTTGAAATATCACCAATCAAATACTCAAGTGGTTGCGGCACTGGAGTCTTTGATGCCTTCTTCAGGAAGGCGAGAATCTCTTCTCCAGTGCGGCCATGATCTAAGCCTCGGCGAAGTGAAGCCTCTGAGAACCTAAATACTGTTGCGGCTCCTCGCGATTCGATATCTGCGATCAGATCAAGTTCTTGCGACATCTCATGCTCTAGTGGTCCCGGTGCAATTGCTGTGTTATCACTTTGAATAAGTATGTGATCAACGCTCTTGGGCAGATCGCTATCTATCTCTGAAAGCTCGTCACCAGATAGAAGAGCTAAGCCATAGGAGGAGATTGCTCCTTGACCTGTGATTCCAAGCCACTCTGCCTCACGCAATGTCCAATGGATGTAATCAGCCGGAATTCCACCTGTTCGGCGATATGGCAGTCTCCATTGCGCAGCAGCTACTACAGAATCTGATGTGGGCGCAATTGATGGGTTATCACTTAAGAGTGAGAGAGTGAGTTTTCGAATCGTTGCCGCAGTGCTGCGATCAAGCTCTGGACCCAAAGGCGCGACGCTCTTGCTCCCATCTCGATTCACCAGCCCACTCAATCGAGATGTGATGAGCCATGAGGAGAGAATCTGCTCCCACTTACGAGAAGCACTCTGCCCCAACCAAATATCAAATTGGTGCGTTGGAAGAATTCGATCATCGCTCTCGATTGTTAACAAGCCGCTGATGTAAGCACATTCCATAATGAAGGCAGCACACTCTTCCTCTACACCTAAATGATGTGAGAGATCTCGAAGATCGCGGATTCCGAGCCCACCTGCTTTAAGCGCCGTTGGTGGCTCTTGTCCCCAGAAATTGAGCAGCTCTTCAATCCATCGCAGAAAAGTTGTGACATTTGCAATCGCTGCCAACTGAACGCTCTTTGCCTCAATCTTTCTTCCTGTCAGGACAGGTTCTGAAATGAAAAGGTCGCGATGAATTTTATTTCCACGAAGTGCGATGGCAACTTCGCGATGAAGAACAACTGTCTGTTGATTAATTGGAGAAACAAAGCCTTGCTCTAACAGCCAAGCAAGTCCTGGATTGGGTTTCTTTACATCTGCAACGGCGCCACGTGGCGGACCCCAGACCATGGCATCGAGAACTTTCTTTGATGCAGCTGGCGCAGAATCTAAATCTTTAAGCTTTAACTTCTTTGCTGCAGCCGGGCCAAGGCCAGCGACTTCATTACCCAAAACTTCGCGCAGATTGCTTGGCAAGTGATATCCATCGCTAGCCATATAGATAAGTGCGCGCTCGGTAAGGGCCGGAATAACGAATTTTGCTGATTTATCTGTGCAGGCGAGAAGTTCCTTCTCAGAGAAAGGTTCATTTAAAACTGCTGCTGCTTCGAGAACTTGTAGTTGCCATTTATTGAGTGAATCAACTGCGCGAACAAGGCTCGGAATTGATGAGGCTCTCACCGCCAGGCTTGCGATATCTGCTGGAACTGGGTTGATCAGCTCTGCTCGAAGTTGGAAAAGGCGCAGCAACGCACCGTCATCGAGGGTGCGCAGATAATCTGCATAAGAGCGAATTTCCATAACCTGCCTACATTAGCGGGGTTAAGGGTGTGGTGGCGAATTGCTTAGCTGCGCCTACGTGGCATAAAGAAGGCAGCCAGCGCAGCGATGCGGCTGACAGCGGGCCCTAAGAGACGATTGATCACTCGAATTCGACGGAAATCATGGATTGGCCATCCCTCAGCGAGGGCTTTGATTCGAAGAAGGGCATCAGGGTTGATAGCTGATGGATTTCCAACGGCATTGAGAAGTGGAACATCATTGTGACTATCTGAATATGAGAAAGATTGCGAAAGATCATAACCGCGTTCAGCTGCAAGAGCTCTCACTACAACTGCCTTCTCATTTCCATGCAATAACTTTCCATCAAGCTCACCGGTGTATACGCCATCTTCAATGCAGACTCGACTTCCAAGTGCACCAGTCAATCCCAAGCGAGTAGCGATGATATTTGCCATATCTTGAGGAGCGGCAGTTACCAACCAGACATCGACTCCATCATCCATATGGCGATGAGCAATCTCATATGTTCCTTGCCATAACTTTGGTGAAACGTATTCGTCGTAGATCTCTTCACCTAATGCGAGGATTTCAGAGACCTTATGACCTCCCACAAAATCTGTAGCTGCTTTTTGATAGCGCTCAATAACTTCAGTTTTTTCGGTGCCGGTCATGCGAAAGCGAAGGTTGGCTACGACAAAGCGAGAAATGTCGGCCTTTGTAAAGAAGCCGCGTTGATACATCCCCCTTCCCAGAAAGTAGAGAGTGGACCCTCGAACGAGGGTGTTATCTACATCAAAGAAGGCGGCCCGCTTAGGAGTGAGCGCCATGTCACTACCCTAGTCACAAACTCCTCTATCGCGCGCTTTATGCTTAACCCATGAGTTCAACAGTCCATGTAGTCCGCCACGGCGAGGTAGAAAATCCAGAGAAGATTCTCTACGGCCGCCAACCTGGATGGCGCCTGTCTGCTCGTGGCCAAGAGATGGCAGAAGTTCTCGGTGAGTGGTCGAAGTCAATTAATCTCGGCGCTCTTCATGTCTCACCGTTGCAGCGAGCACAAGAGACAGCGGCTCCCATTTCTCGCGCGCATGGAATCGAGATTCATACTGATGAGAGATTGATTGAAGCAGCAAATGTTTTTGAAGGTAAGCCCTTTGGTCTCGGAGATGGAGTCTTGCGCCGTCCCTCTGCATGGCGTTATCTCTACAACCCATTTAAGCCATCATGGGGCGAACCGTATGAAGAGCAGATTTCTCGAATGCTTGCTGCAGTCTTTGATGCTAAGAAGGCAGCAGGAGATAAGGATGCAATTGTTGTCTCTCATCAATTGCCAATTTGGATTCTTCGAAGTGCGATTGAAAATCGTCGCCTGATTCATGATCCACGCAAACGTGAATGCACATTGGCGTCTGTGACTTCAATTCACTTTGATGATGAAGGACTGATCTCTGGAACTTCATACTCTGAACCCGCTAAACACCTACTACCTCCAAAGTAATTGAGTCGACGATGAAGAAGATTGTGATTGCACTCGCTGGCCTTCTTCTCATTTCTGGTTGCGGCAATTCAGGAAGCAGTACAGCGGCCGAAGATTTTGTCGCTGGAAATGGAGCCACAACATATGTGGCGATTGAAGATCGCATTGCTGCTCCTCAAATCGGTGGAATGACATTGCTCGGAGTTAACTATGAGCTGCCACAGAATCAAATTGCTGTCGTTAATGTGTGGGCATCATGGTGTGCACCATGCAGGGCAGAGGAGCCAACTCTTGCTGCTCTCACTGTGAAGTATCCAGACGTCAATTTTGTAGGAATTCTTACACGAGATAATCTCGTTAATGCTGAGGCATTCGTTCGAAAGCGCAATTCTCCTTATCCAACACTGATTGATGATGCACTTTTAATTGGTTTCAGTAAGTCGCTTCCAGCAAATGCAATCCCATCGACAGTTGTGCTGGATAAGAATGGTTTAGTTGCAGGACGAATCTCAGGAATCGTCACGATTGCTTCGCTATCAGAGCTCATCGATAAGGTGGCATCGGAGTGAGAGACTTTGTAGTTGAACAGTTAATGAGCGGAACCCTCATCGCTGCTTTACCCATTGCAATCATCGCCGGTCTGATTTCATTCTTATCTCCATGCGTGCTTCCTCTTGTTCCTGGATATGTCGCCTACGCAACAGGCTTCTCTGCTACTAAAGGCAAAGTCTTTCTCGGTTCTTTGCTATTTGTATTTGGATTCACCTTCATCTTTACCTCCTACGGACTCGCATTTGGTGGACTCGGCAGCCGAATTAGCGTTCATGAAGAGTTGATCACTCGTCTTTTGGGAGTAATCACCATTGCGATGGGCGCGATATTTCTGGGGCTCTTTCCTTTTGCTCCCACATTTTCACCTAAGCTATCAACGACTGGCGGAATCGCCGGAGCCCCAATTCTCGGATTTCTCTTTGGCCTTGGATGGACGCCATGTATTGGCCCAGCACTTGCAACAGTTCAAACATTGGCCTTCACAGAATCCAGTGCCGTCCGTGGTGCAGTACTTTCGATTGGATACAGCATCGGTTTAGGTGTTCCATTTATCCTCTCAGGACTCTTTTTAGATAAGAGCAAGCGGACTCGAGCATTCTTAGTAAGCAAGGGGAAGGTCATCTCAATGATTGGTGGTGGTGCACTGATTCTCATTGGTCTGGCACAAGTTCTTGGTCTCTGGACAGAGATGATGTATTCACTGCGCTCCCTCATCTCAGGATTTGTGCCGGTGATCTGATGAGCAATGTAGAGATCCCAGAACTCGGCATCGGCGGCCTAGCCCGTTTTGCGTGGCGACAGCTCACAAGTATGCGCACGGCGCTGATTCTTCTGATGATGATGGGAATAGCCGCTATTCCTGGCTCCTTGATTCCTCAAAGAGGATCTAACCTCATGGCAGTCCGTGACTTCATTGCAAATAATCCGGAGAGAGCAATCTGGTATGAGAGATTTTCGCTCTTTGATGTCTACTCATCACCATGGTTTAGCGCGATTTATATTTTGCTCTTTATATCCCTTATTGGCTGTGTGCTTCCACGCACCGTTGAGCACTTTCATGCAATGCGTGCGGAGCCACCTGCAACACCCAAGAACCTTTCTCGCCTTGAGTACCATCAAGAGTTCACCTCAGATGAAGAGGCAATGACACGTGCTGGCACGTGGTTGAAAGCTAATCGCTTCCGCATCCGCCATGAAGAGGGCTCAATCTCGGCTGAGAAGGGATATCTTCGCGAAACCGGCAATCTCCTCTTTCATCTCTCTCTTATTCTGATCCTTATTGGTGTCAGCTTTGGTTCACTCTTTGGCTTAAAGGGCGAAGCAATTGTTAATCAGGGAGAGCGTTTCATTAATCTTCCAACAAGTTATGACAACCTCACTCTTGGAAAGCTTACTCAGGATTCAGATCTGACTCCATTTGCTATCACGGTAGATAAATTCGTTGCGACCTACAATCCAAAGACAAATATGCCAATGGATTATGAGTTAACTGTGACTACTACTGATTCAGATGGTCAGAAATCCCAGATAGTTAAGGTCAATAAACCATTAACATTTGGAAGTACTCGCGTTTATCTTCAGGCAAATGGCTACTCTCCAATTGTGACTGTTCGCGAAACCAGCGGCCAAGTTGTATTCCAGGGGCCGGTTCCATTCCTGCCGCAAGATGGCAATCTGCGTTCTATTGGTTCAATTAAAGTTCCTGATTCAAACCCTCAGATTGGATTTGTCTCATCACTTCTTCCAACATATGCGCGCAGTGAAGACAATGGTGGAATCTCGATATACCCAGAGCTGCTTGATCCAAAGCTTCTCTTCTCAGTATGGACCGGTGACTTAGGCCTTGATTCAGGTGAACCACAATCTGTCTATCGGATTGACACAGCCGATATGACCAACCTTGGTTTGGGTTCTTTGAAAGTAGGAGAGACCTTTGAATATCCGGGAGGATCTATCAAGCTTGAAAGCATTATTCCCTGGGTCAATCTTCAGATTGTGGAGGATAAAGGAAAGGGATATTCACTAGCCGGTGGTTCAGCGGCTGTTTTGGGGTTGATCTCATCACTTTATGGGCGTAGACGTCGTATCTGGATTCGGGTAAATGGTTCTCAAGTTGAAGTTGCTGGACTATCAAAGAACAATGCTCCTGGGCTTGAAGAAGAGATGAACGAATTTGTCGCAGCGATAAAGGGGAAGAAGTAAATGCAGACCACATTGGCGTATGTATCTAACTACTGCGTATATGTAGCGATGGCTCTCTTCGCACTTGCTTTCTTGGCGCATGCATTTGAGACAGCTTGGGCAGTTCGCGCACCGCAAGTTGCTGATACAACTGAGGGCAACTTAGCGACAAAGACTCTTGATAGATCTCGCACTGAGAAAGCAGCACGTGTGGCTACCGCGATGATTGTGCTCGGAACAGTTGCGCTCTTGGCGGGAATCATTGCCCGAGGCATTTCAGCCGGCCATGCTCCATGGGGCAATATGTATGAGTTCTCCATCACGGGCGCATTTGCATTCTCGGCAGCCTACTTAATGGCTCTACGAAAGTACGATATCCGTTGGCTTGGTGTATTCATCTCCTTCTCTATCTTGATTGCATTAGGTACTGCAATCACTCTTCTCTATCGCGATAGCGCACCTCTTGTTCCAGCCCTCAAATCCACGTGGCTTGTAATCCACGTTGCAGCTGCGATTATCTCCGGCGGCGTCTTCTTGCTCTCTAATGTTATTGCTGGTGCATACCTCTATCTCGAGCGTTACGAAGAGATGGGCATTCGCCCTCTATGGGCACATCGCATTCCATCACTTGAAGTGCTGGATCAATTGTCATATCGCCTTGTTGCTTTTGTTTTTCCACTCTGGACCTTCTCAGTCATTGCCGGAGCAATTTGGGCAGAGAGTGCGTGGGGTCGTTATTGGGGCTGGGATCCAAAAGAGACTTGGGCATTTATTACCTGGGTTGCATATGCGGCATACCTACACGCACGTGTCACTGTGGGATGGCGTGGTCGTCGCGCTGCTTGGCTCTGCATATTCGCAGGCTCAACATTCTTATTTAACTATGTTTATGTCAACGTCTGGGGTACTGGAAAGCATACGTACTCAGGACTTGATAGCTAAAGATTAATTAAAGTCCGCGCAAGAAATCTGGATCGTCATCGGGTGGAATCTGACGTGGCTTTGGCTTCTTTGTTGGGCGATTAAATGTTGTACCGCCACGCTTTCCTTGACGACCTGCAAAGAGATAGAAGATTGATCCAAATGTTCCAAAGAGGAAGATGATCAGAAGCCAGCCCCACTTTGGGAACTTCTTAAGTTCTGTGTCATCGCGCATTGCACACTCAACAAATGCGTAGAGAGTCAATACCGCTGATATGACGACGAGAATTTTAAGCATGGCTTAATTCTAGTGCGATTGTCAGAAGGATGGCATACCGAAGCTGAAGTTGACCGGTCTTAGCAAGCAGTGGAATCAAGTCACGGCCTTGGATATTGCTCAGAACCCCTTTAACCAGGGTAAATGAAGTAGGCAGAGTTGCCAGCGTCAGAAGCGTCCATGGTCGTAGAAGTGCGAATGTGGAGAGATAACCAAGAGCAATAAGGAAGAGGAAGAAGTAGCGAGAGGGGCGATCTCCCATACGCACTGCGAGAGTCTTCTTACCCGCTGGCAGATCTAGTGCCCGATCCCTGATGTTATTGATTGCAAGAAGTGCACATGAGAATGCACCCATCGAGATTGAAACTAGAAGTGAATCAACTGTGATCTCATCTGTCTGAACATAGTAAGTGCCAACAGTTGCAACCACGCCGAAGAAGATAAAGACAAAGAGTTCGCCAAGGCCTAGATAACCATAAGGATTCTTTCCACCGGTGTAACCCCATGCAGCAAGAATTGCAAGGAAACCTATGGCGATTAGCCACCATGTAGTCATTGCAGCGAGAGCAAGACCAGCACATGCACCGATTCCAAATGAGATAAATGCAGCTCGCTTTACTGATGCAGGAGTAGCTAGCCCTGCTGCAGTAATGCGAAGAGGGCCAACGCGATTGGCATCAGTTCCTCGGATCCCATCTGAGTAATCGTTGGCATAGTTAACCCCTACCTGAAGGCTAAGACTGACAAGAAGTGCAAGGAGTGCAGGAATTAATTCACTCTCGTTTCCAGCAAGAGCTGTGGCAACAAGAACCGGTGCAACAGCTGCTGGCAGCGTCTTTGGACGAGCACCAAGTACCCACTTATTCATCAGATTCTCCTTGCCAGCTCTGCACGGTCAACCTTGCCGATACCCAATAGTGGCAGCTGTTCTACATATATAAACTTCTTAATCTTTGCAGCTGCGCCTATCTCTCGCTCCAGCACCTCTTGAATAGAACTCTCAATCGAGGAATCAGAGCCCACAATCGCAGAACAAATTGCCTGTCCCCATTGCGCATCAGCAACTGCAAAAGAAGCTGCTTGAATGTTAGGGAAGTGATTGGAAATTACCTTATCGATTGCAGCGAGTGAAACGTTTTCTCCACCAGTGATCACCACATCATCAATGCGTCCATCGACAGTCAAATGTCCACCGACGTATTGTCCAAAGTCAGATGTGTAATACCAACCATCTGCACTTTGCAGAGTGAGATCAGGGTTTAGATATGAGTGTGCAAGAGTCTTTCCACCTATGGCAATTCGTGATTGCTCATCTACCTTCACTTCAACTCCATCGAGTGGTGTTCCGTTATAGACGCATCCGCCGGAGGTTTCAGATGATCCGTAGGTTTCAATAACAGTAATGCCTGCATCCTCTGCAGAGCCTCGCATTTCCTCCGAAAGTGCAGCGCCGCCAACTAGCACCGCCTTACAACCTTGCAAGTGCTCGAGAAGATTGTCATCACCGTTAAGCGCTCGATATAGCTGTGTTGGCACAATGGATGTGAAATCTACTTGAGGAAACTTTCCTTCAAAGCCAATGAGATTTGCTGGCGTTGTTCCGGATTCAAGAGAACGAATCAGAACATTTACCCCAGCTATGTGATTTAGTGGTAGCAAGAGAGACCAGGTAGATCCGAGCTCTGCACCTAGAAAGTGATTTGAAGCCTTGGCGCTGGATAGCAGAGCACCTGCCGAGAGCCCCACCTCTTTGGCAACTCCACTACTTCCTGTTGTGGAGACAATTAAGGCGATACGGGGATGAACCGTTGTTGCAGAAATTGGCGAAAGTGCGAGGGCTGGGCCATCAGAGACCAAGGCCTTGGCGATACGCGCCATTAGTTCGCCAAGTGTCCATGCGGGATCGAGTTGGCGAACTTCTCTTTCGTGTGACCTTTGCTCCATTGCCCCCGTAGGCTATCGCCCGTAGTCGACAATGGAGGAATCGTGAGCAAGCCCATTAAGCGTGATTTTGGTGACCGGAGCATCCCTGCCTGGAAGACCGCCCGTGGTGGCGAGAATTTCACAGATATCAAATATGAAGCAGCCGATGGAATGGCAAAAATCACCATCAACCGCCCCGAGGTGCGTAATGCATTTCGCCCTCAAACAATTATTGAGTTAAAGGCAGCATTTGATTTAGCACGCGATAACTCTGAAGTTGGCGTCATTATCTTTACAGGTGAAGGAAGCGAAGCTTTCTGTTCTGGCGGAGACATTTCAGTTCGTGGTGATGATGGTTATGTGGGCGATGACGATCTCGGCCAGCAAGGAATGGGACGCCTGAATGTTCTCGACCTACAGGTTCAGATCCGGCGCACGCCAAAGCCAGTTGTTGCAATGATTGCAGGATGGGCAATTGGTGGAGGACATGTTCTCCATGTTGTCTGCGATATCTCTATCGCTGCAGATAATGCAAAGTTTGGACAGACAGGTCCAATGGTTGGTTCATTTGATGGCGGATATGGTTCAGGTTTGCTTGCGCGCAATGTTGGCCAAAAGAAAGCTCGCGAGATTTGGTTTATGACTCGTCAATACGATGCACAAGAAGCGCTCGATATGGGTCTTGTAAACACAGTCGTTCCTTTAGCAGAGCTAGAGGCAGAAACAGTTTCATGGTGTCGTGAGATGCTTCAGAATTCACCGATGGCCCTTCGTCTACTAAAGGCGAGTATGAATGCTGCCGATGATGGTCTTGCAGGAATTCAACAACTTGCAGGCGATGCCACACTGCTCTTCTACTTAAGCGAAGAGGGCCAAGAAGGACGCGATGCCTACAAAGAGAAGCGCAAGCCTGACTTTGGAAAGTTCCCCCGTCGCCCATAGCAGCGGTCATCCGTAATGATGTTTGATCAACTTCTCTCGACTATGCGCGTTGTTGCGCTACCAATGAAGACCAACTTCAGAGGCGTCACAACGAGAGAAGTTGCACTATTTCAAGGTGAATACGGGTGGGCAGAGTTCTCGCCATTTCTTGAATATGACGACTACGAGTCTTCATTCTGGCTTGCCTGCGCAATAGAGGCGGCAACGACTGCTCGACCTGCTTTGAAGAGAAGCGCGGTGGCTGTTAATGGAACTATTCCTGCGACAAATGAGAAGAAAGTAATTGATGAGTTAGTCGCCTCTTATCCAGGGGTAATGACCTTCAAGGTAAAGGTGGGGGAGAACCTCGCAGAAGATATTCTTCGTTTAGCGCGGATTCGATCTCTAGGGCGAAAGATCAATATTCGAATCGATGTTAACGGTTCTTGGAGTGTTAAAGAGGCGCTGACAAATCTCTATGCAATGTATGAAGAGGTTGGTCCATTCGAATATGTTGAGCAGCCCTGCGCAACGATTGAGGAGATGCGCGAACTCAAGGCGAAGTGCCATATCCCATTAAAGATTGCTGCAGATGAAGTTCTTCGAAAAGCAGAAGATCCATTTTCCATAGACTTAACCGGTGCCGCAGATGTATTGATGCTTAAAGTGCAGCCATTGGGTGGAATCAAAAGATCACGTGCGCTTGCCGAGCACCACAAACTTCCAGTTGTTGTCTCAAGTGCACTCGAAAGCGCGGTGGGTATTCACTATGGACTGACTTTGGCTGCCAGCTTTGATCAGCTCGAGTACGACTGTGGACTTGCAACTGGCTCCCTAGTCTCACGCGATGTGGCGAAGCTGCCAATCGTTGATGGTGCAATTCACCTTGACGATTTAGAGATCAAGGGTGATTTAGATATCAAGCTCGATGGCCTTGATGTCTCAGCAGAACGCTATGAATGGTGGAAGAATCGAGCCATGCGATGTGCGGAGCTGCTTTCATGAATTCTTCAACAACTCTTGCACGCACAATTGTTCGCCAGATTCTTGAAGCTGGCATCAAAGATGTTGTCATCTCACCAGGTTCTCGAAATGCGCCACTCTCGATTGCCTTCTATCAAGCATCTGCAAAGGGTTTGATTAATCTTCATACTCGAATCGATGAGCGCACAGCAGCATTCTTTGCTCTCGGCATCGCAAAAGCGAGTAAGCGCCCCGTCCCGATTGTCTGCACTAGTGGAACAGCGGTAGCTAATTACCATCCAGCAATTCTTGAGGCATCACACTCCAATCAGCCGCTCTTAGTCATGACAGCTGATCGTCCTGCAGAGTTGCGTCGGACAGGATCAAATCAGACAACAGAACAGGCACGCATCTTTGGAAAGGCAGTCCGCTACTTCGCAGATATATCTGGCGCTGCCTATCCCATGGAGCTTCCATTTAACTCATTAAAATCTGGTCCAGTTCATCTCAATATTCAATTTACTGAACCGCTTAGCCCTGATGACGATAGTGATTGGTTGGCCAGTGTCGGCAACAAGCCCCCTCATGAGCTCAACCAGAAGAGCCCAGGTACTCTCTATACAAAATCAACTCGTGGGATATTAGTTATTGGCCACGATCGCGGCGGCCTTGAACTCGATGCAGTCAAGAGTTTTGCACAATCACTTGGCTGGCCAGTGATTGCAGAAGATCCACTCTCTTTCCCTGATGCAATTTCACATGCAAGCATCTTCCTGACATCTCCATCAATTACAGAAGAACTCTCACCAGATACAGTCGTCGTCATTGGCCGTACAACGCTATCCAGACCCATCAATCGCATTATTAACTTAGCTCGCAAGACGATTGTTATCGATCCTCGAATGTTGACCGTAGATACTGATCGTCATGCAGATCAGAAGTTTACAGCGCTACCCATAGTCGATTTTGCTGGATTTGATCCTGAGTATTCACAGCGCTGGAGCAAGTACGCAGAGCGGGCGGCTAAGTTAGTTGCAGATCTTTCAACATGGAGTGAAGCAACTGTTGCCCGAGATATATCTGCTTCATTGCCAAAGGAGACAACTGTCTTTGTATCATCCTCACGCCCTATAAGAGATATCGAAGGTTTTGCATCTCCTCGCGCAGGTCTAGAAACCTACGCCAACCGTGGACTTGCCGGCATTGATGGCAATATCTCAACGGCGCTCGGTATCGCATCTCAACGCACATCAACAGTTGCAGTGCTTGGCGATCTCTCGTTCTTGCATGACATCACAGGATTGATACATCACGAAAAAATCAACCTAAAGATTGTTGTAATCAATAACAATGGCGGCGGAATCTTCTCAACGCTGAGCCATCGTGGGGTTGAAGGTTTCGAAGAAGTCTTTGGAACTCCTCATAACTTAGATCTCATCAAGATTGCCTCAGCATTTGGTTTATCAACAACAACTGTTACCGATCGAGATCAACTCAAAGCAGAGATTTCTAAGCCTGCCGAAGGCCTTTCATTGGTCGTCGTAGAGGTTCCAGATCGCGATGCGAATGCGGAGAACTTGCAGGCAATCTTTAAATCTGTTGAATCAATGTAGAGCAGAGCGCATAGCAGCGAACTTCGCATTACTTTCGGCGAGCTCAACCACAGGATCAGAACCTGCAACGATTCCACAGCCTGCAAAGATACGAATCTGATTGTCGGTAATTTGCCCAGAACGAAGTGCGATTCCGAGTTCGCCATCTCCACGAGCATCAATCCACCCCACAGGACCGGCGTAGCGACCCCGGTTCATGCCTTCAATCTCATCGATCAGATCAAAGGCAAGGTTGCGAGGAGTGCCGCAGACCGCCGCAGATGGATGAAGGCTTTTTAAGAGTGCAAATGCGTCGACTTGGCTCTTGGACTCGAGGAGTGCTCCAGTTACATCTGTGGCCAGGTGCATCACGTTAGCTAAGTGAAGAACAAATGGAACATCAGGAACGTTTGTTGAAGAACAGAATGGCTCTAACGCTTCCGCAACTGAACGCACCGCGTACTCATGTTCCTCAAGATCTTTAGAAGAACGAGCGAGAGATCCAGCAAGTGCGAGATCTTTTTCATCATCTCCGGTGCGAGGAATTGTTCCTGCTAGAACGCGCGAAGTGACCATTCCGCGCGACAAGCGAAGAAGTAGCTCTGGTGTTGCACCAATAAGCCCATCGACAGAGAAGACCCAAGTTGCTGGATAGTTCTTTGCAAGCTCTTGAAGTATTGGTCGTGCATCAATTTTTCTCCCTGTACTGGCAACAAGATCTCGCGCCAATACAACTTTGTCGATGCTCGACTCTTCAATTTTGACAATGGCTTGCGCAACTCGATCTCTCCATTGATCTTCAGAGAGAGTGCCTTCACTCCAGAGAAAATTCTGCGACTCAAATATCTCTGCACTATCGAAAAGCCATGGTTGCGGACCTTCACCAATCCAGGTAATCCAGGAGTTTCCACCTTTTGTGCCAACGACAACGCGAGGAATAACCGCAACAGACTCTTCATTGCGATCAAAGCTAAAGGATGTGAATAGAACCGGTCCGGTACCACTAGCGTGTACTGAGTTAGAGATTGAGAAACTCTCTAATTGCTGGTGCCACCAAGTGCGCACTTGCTCAAAGCGATCTCGCCCTGAGACCCGAATTGATGCGTACTCACCCCAGCCCACTAAGCCTTCGCCCCCGCGTACCCATGAATATTGCGGTTCGCTAGGAAGCAACTGCAGCAATGGCAGATGAGAACCAATGCGATTGGTTGTTACGGGGATAAGTGTGGGCATTAGCGGTTGAGGGTGCGTGCAATCTTTCGCCAAATAAGTGGGAGTGAAGTTCCAACAATTGCAATCTTGAGGGCCTCACCGATAATAAATGGAGTCAATCCAAGAGAGATTGTCTTTGACCATGTGAGATCAAGTGAGTAATGCAACCAAGTAAGTCCAAAAGCAAAGATCGTAAATGTTCCGGCGAGCAGCGCTGGATAGGAAGTAATAAAACGTTGATCAGCGCGACGATCTGCCAAGTAACCAAGAAGGGCTGAAGCAACCAACATTCCTACTAGGTAGCCACCAGTTGCTCCTAAGAGGCGATCAAGTCCATGGTTAGGAGCAGTTGCCGATGGAGCAAAGAGTGGAGCTCCTGCAACACCTGCAAGAAGGTATGTGGCAAATGTTGCTAAGCCAAGGCGAGCGCCATAAGTAGTTCCAACTAGGAGAACGGCGAGAGTCTGACCGGTGACAGGAATTGGAGAACCAGGTACCGGAATTGATACCTGAGCCATAGCTGCAATAAATGCGGTTCCACCGAGAATGAAGAGGGCATGAGTCACTGCTGTGCTACGTGGCACTGCAGCCGAGCGAAGTGTTGCAATCGATGATGTCATCAAAGCCTCCTACCGGATTAAAAGTTGTGTGCAGAGCCTACTCTCAGAGAGAATACCTCCATGTCACGCGCCGATCGCTCACGCTCTAAAAAGAGTGGCTTCCGAGCAGAACTCGATAAGAACCCTGCAGAAGTCGCCGCCATGTTCGATGGTGTTGCTAAGCGCTATGACCTCGTCAACGATATTTTGAGTCTGGGCCAGACTAAGCGCTGGCGCAAGAAGGTCACCAAGATCATCGCCCCGCATGAGGGGATGGAAATTCTTGATATGGCAGCCGGTCCTGGGGCCAGCTCTGAGCCGCTGGCAAAGGCGGGGGCCAAGGTCACATCAGCTGATTTCTCACAAGGAATGCTCGATGCAGGCCGCAAGCAGCGCCCATACCTGAATTTTCAGCTCGCCGATGCGCTCAATCTCCCCTTTGGAGATAACTCCTTCGACCTCTACACGATCTCATTTGGCCTTCGAAACACCCATAAGACCGAGCGAGCGCTCCAGGAGGCCCTTCGGGTCGTCCGCCCAGGCGGGAGATTGGTCGTTGTGGAGTTCTCAGCCCCTACTTGGCGTCCGTTTCGCACCATTTATACCAATTACCTTATGAGCGCCCTGCCTTGGGTTGCCAAAAAGACCTCATCTAATCCCGATGCCTATGTTTATCTCGCTGAATCCATCAAGGCATGGCCAGATCAGGCGGCGCTCGCCTCCATTATCGAGGGCTCTGGCTGGAGCGGGGTCGAAGTGAAGAATTTAACAGGCGGAGTTGTCGCAGTTCACACGGCGGTAAAGCGTTAGCGATTTCGTCAATCGGGGTTAGACCCTAGACTTAGGACTCGTGAGCGCTAACCCATATGTACCAATTCTCGTAATTTTCGCAATTGGCTTTGGCTTCGCCGCCTTCTCGGTCGGCATCGCTTCTGTGACAGGTCCAGCTCGATATAACCGAGCAAAGCAAGAGGCCTACGAGTGCGGAATCCAACCATCACCTCAAGCTCTTGAGGGTGGACGATTCCCAGTGAAGTACTTCCTCACTGCGATGCTCTTCATCATCTTTGATATTGAAATTGTCTTCCTCTATCCATGGGCTGTTGGCTTCGATGCACTTGGCCTCTTTGGTCTTGTGGAGATGGGAATCTTTATCGCAACGGTCTTCGTTGCATTTGCATACGTTTGGCGACGTGGCGGATTGGAATGGGATTAACTGATGGGTCTAGAAGATAAATTACCGAGCGGAGTTCTTCTCTCAACAGTTGAGGGACTTGCAGGTTACATGCGCAAGAGCTCTGTCTGGCCGGCAACATTCGGTCTTGCATGCTGTGCTATTGAGATGATGGCACTTGGTTCTGCTCCACAACACGATATCTCTCGCTTTGGAATGGAGCGCTTTAGCGCATCACCACGTCAAGCGGATTTGATGATCGTTGCAGGTCGCGTCTCACAGAAGATGGCACCAGTGCTTCGACAGATTTATGATCAAATGACTGCGCCAAAGTGGGTTATCGCTATGGGTGCATGTTCATCATCAGGTGGAATGTTTAATAACTATGCAATCGTTCAAGGAGTGGATCACATTGTCCCTGTAGATATTTATCTTCCGGGCTGCCCACCACGTCCAGAGCAGTTGATGGATGCAATTATTAAGCTCCATGAGCAGATTTCAGATACAAAGCTCGGCGCTAATCGCGAAGCAGTAATCAAGGCTGTTGAAGAAGCTGCGATGAAGGCAAAGCCAACCATTCAGCTTGGAAACATCCCTCAAGAAGGAGCCTTTGCTTAAATGAGCGATCAACAAGGAATGTTTGGCGCAGCAGGTACCGGAGATACATCAGGTTACGGCGGCCTTGTTCGCACGACTGTGACTCCAGGTTCTACAGAGCGCCCATACGGTAGCTACTTCGATTCACTCGCAGATGATCTAGAGCGCGCGTATCCAGATTTCGCAGATGCAATTACGAAGGTTGTTGTTGATCGCGGAGAACTCACTTTGCACATCAAGAAAGAGCGTCTCGTCGAAGTTGCGCAGATTCTCCGTGACAAGTTGCTCTTCGAACAATGCATGGGTGTTTCTGGTATTCACTATCCAGATCGCACAGGGTGTGAACTCGTAGCTGTCTACCCACTTCTTTCAATGACAAAGAACCAACGTGTTCGTCTTGAAGTATGCACCTCAGAGACAGATCCTCATATCCCTTCAGTCGTTGAGGTCTGGGGCGGAAACAATTGGCATGAACGCGAAGCATTCGACATGTTCGGAATCGTCTTCGACGGACACCCAGGTTTAACTCGCATTCTGATGCCAGATGATTGGGATGGACATCCGCAACGTAAGGATTACCCACTTGGCGGTATCGCAGTTGAATACAAGGGTGCCACAACACCGGCTCCATCAAACCGGAGGTCATACAAGTGAGCACCGATAAGACAACATTTGATCCATATGCATCATCTCGTGAGACCACTGAAGGAACTGTCTATTCAGTAACTGGTGGCGATTGGGATTCACTCGTATCTGAAATTGGTGAGGCTAAAGAAGAGCGCATCATCGTAAATATGGGTCCACAGCACCCATCTACCCACGGTGTATTACGCCTTGTTCTTGAACTCGAAGGCGAGACGATTACAGAAGTTCGCCCGGGCATTGGATACCTGCACACAGGTATTGAAAAGAATATGGAGTACCGCAGCTGGACTCAGGGCACCACATTTGCCACACGTATGGATTACCTCTCGCCAATCTTTAATGAGACTGCATATTGCTTAGCTGTTGAGAAGCTTCTTGGAATCACAGATCAGATTCCAGAGCGCGCATCTGTCATTCGCGTTTTGATGATGGAGCTCAACCGCATCTCATCTCACATGGTTGCACTTGGTACTGGCGCACTTGAACTCGGTGCCATGGGACCTATGTTCTTTGCTTTCCGTGAGCGTGAAATGGTTCTCGATACATTCGAGGCAATTACAGGTCTTCGCATGAATATGGCCTATGTCCGCCCAGGTGGAGTCGCACAAGATCTTCCTGCTGGCATGACAATGAAGCTTCGTGAACTCGTGAAAGTTCTACGTAAGAACTTTAAGGATAATGAGAAGCTCTTGGTTGGTAACACAATCTGGATGAAGCGCACTGAAGGAATTGGTTATCTCGATCTCGCTGGTTGCACCACACTCGGAATCACAGGTCCTGTACTTCGCTCTACTGGCCTACCTTGGGATCTTCGCAAGATGCAGCCATATTGCGGATATGAAAATTACGAGTTCGATGTAGTCACAGCAGATACTTGCGATGTCTACGGTCGTTTCTTGATTCGTATGGCAGAGCTTGAGCAATCTCTTCGCATCATTGAGCAAGCAATTAAGAAGCTTGTTGCAACAGATGGTCAGCCAGTGATGGTTGAAGATAAGAAGATTGCATGGCCAGCACAGCTTGCACTGGGTGCAGACGGCCTCGGTAACTCTCTCGATCACATCCGCGAGATCATGGGCACCTCAATGGAGTCTTTGATTCACCACTTCAAACTTGTTACTGAAGGTTTCCGTGTTCCTGCAGGTCAGGTCTATGCAGCTGTCGAATCACCTCGAGGTGAGCTCGCAGCACATATCGTCTCTGATGGCGGAACACGTCCATATCGCGTTCACTTCCGTGAGCCATCCTTCAATAACTTGCAATCAACTTCAGCAATGAGCGAAGGCGGAATGGTTGCCGACATCATCGGCGCTGTTGCATCTATCGATCCTGTTATGGGAGGCGTTGACCGCTAATGGCAACTACACACTCAGATCTCAACCTCGATGTCATGCAATCGATTGTTGCGCGCTACCCACGTAAGCGTTCTGCAATCATGCCACTCCTGCACTATGTGCAATCAGTTGCAGGCTATGTGACAAACGATGGCATTGAACTCATTGCTTCACTCATTGAGATTGAAGCAGCTGAAGTCACTGCTGTATCGACTTTCTACACACAGTACAAGCAGAGCCCAACAGGTGAATATCACATTGGTGTCTGCACCAACACTCTCTGCGCAATCATGGGTGGAGATGCAATTCTTGAAGCTCTCAAAGAGCATCTCGGCCTCGACAATGATGGCGTAACAGCTGATGGCAAAGTTTCTATCGAACACATTGAATGCAATGCTGCATGTGATTACGCCCCTGTAGTCATGGCTAACTGGGAGTTCTATGACAACCAGACAATCGAATCAGCGAAGGCCTTAGTAGACGGTGCTCGTGCAGGAAATCCTCCAGCACCAACTCGTGGGCCAAACCGACTTGTAACCTATAAAGAAGCATCAGCTGTCCTTGCAGGTCTAGATGATGGACTTGCACATGAAGGTGTTCAAGCAGGCGAGCCAACACTTCTTGGCCTGAAGTTAGCAAAGGAAGGAAAGTAATGTCTCTATTAACTCCCGTCCTTTCAGCTCATTGGGATCAGAAGGATTCATTTACTATCGAGGGCTATAAGCGCAACGGTGGATATCAGGCTGCCCCAAAGGCACTTGCTATGGATCCAGATGCAGTGATTCAACTCGTTAAAGATTCAGGACTACGCGGTCGCGGTGGTGCAGGATTCCCAACTGGAATGAAGTGGGGCTTTATTCCGCAGGGGGATAATAAAGAGCACTACCTCGTTGTTAATGCTGATGAGTCCGAGCCAGGAACTTGTAAGGACATGCCGCTATTGATGGCAAATCCACACGTTCTAGTTGAAGGCGTGATTATCGCTGCATATGCAATTCGCGCAAAGCATGCATTTATCTATATCCGCGGTGAGGTAACACACGTTGTCCGTCGTCTGAATGCAGCTATTGCAGATGCATACAAGGCGGGTTACCTAGGTAAGAATGTCTTCGGAACAGGTCACGATATTGATCTGGTACTTCATATCGGTGCTGGTGCATATATCTGTGGCGAAGAGACTGCTCTCCTCGATTCACTTGAAGGCTTCCGCGGACAACCACGTCTTCGCCCACCATTTCCTGCAATCGCAGGCCTCTATGCACGTCCAACAGTTGTGAACAATGTTGAATCAATTTCAGCAGTTCCAGCAATCGTTGCAAACGGCGCAGAGTGGTATCAATCAATGGGCACAGAGAAGTCAAAGGGCGCAACTCTTTACTCACTCTCAGGCCATGTGAATAACCCAGGGCAGTTTGAGGCACCTCTTGGAATCACCCTTCGTCAGATTCTTGAACTAGCAGGTGGCGTGCGTACAGGTCACAAGCTCAAGTTCTGGACACCCGGTGGATCATCAACTCCAATCTTTACCGATGAACATCTTGATGTCCCATTGGATTATGAAGGTGTTGCAGCTGCAGGCTCAATGCTTGGCACTAAAGCACTGCAGATCTTTGATGAGACAACATGCGTTGTTCGCGCTGTATTGCGTTGGACAGAGTTCTACAAGCATGAGTCATGTGGAAAGTGCACACCATGTCGTGAAGGCACATGGTGGTTGGTTCAGATTCTTCGTGACCTTGAAAACGGAAAGGGCACTGAAGCAGATCTTGCTAAGTTGCTCGATCTCTGTGACAACATCATGGGCCGTTCATTCTGCGCCCTTGGTGATGGTGCAACATCGTCAATCACATCTTCAATCAAGTACTTCCGTGATGAATACATCGCTCACCTCACAAATGGTGGATGCCCATTCGATCACTCTAAGTCAACACTCTTTGCGGAGGCGAAATAATGACAACGCTAGCTAGCTCTGCAACAGAGGTAACACCGATCGAGATGATCACAGTTGTTATCGATGGTTTTGAAGTTACCGTCCCTAAAGGCACATTGATTATTCGCGCAGCAGAGAAGCTCGGTATTCAGATTCCTCGCTTCTGTGATCACCCACTTCTTGATCCAGTAGGTGCTTGCCGCCAATGTTTAGTTGATGTCGAGATCAACGGTCGTGCATTTCCAAAGCCACAGGCTTCATGCACGATTCCTGTTGAGCCAAATATGATCGTGAAGACTCAACTCACATCTGCTGTTGCTGATAAGGCGCAGAAGGGTGTGATGGAGCTTCTTCTGGGAAATCACCCACTTGATTGCCCGGTCTGCGATAAGGGTGGCGAATGCCCTCTGCAGAACCAGGCGATGAGCAATGGTGGTTCAGAGTCACGCCTGAATGGCTATAAGCGCACATTCGAAAAGCCAATCAATATCTCTTCACAGGTTCTTCTCGATCGCGAACGTTGCGTTCTCTGTGCACGTTGCACACGTTTTTCTAATCAGATTGCATCTGACTCATTTATTACTCTCAACCACCGCGGAGCATTGCAGCAGGTTGGTATCTACGAGAACGAGCCATTTAACTCTTACTTCTCAGGAAACACTGTTCAGATTTGCCCGGTTGGAGCATTGACCGGTTCCTCTTATCGTTTCCGTGCACGTCCATTCGACTTGGTATCAACGCCATCTGCTTGCGAGCACTGCGCATCAGGTTGCGATATGCGTACCGATGTTCGCCGTGGCAAGACACTTCGACGCCTTGCAGGAGATGATGCACAGGTAAATGAAGAGTGGAACTGCGATAAGGGTCGTTGGGCATTTAAGTATGTGACATCAGTTGATCGCCTCGCGCAACCTCTTGTGCGAAATGCAGAGGGTGTATTGGTTGAGGCGTCATGGCCAGAGGCACTTGCTGCCGCTGCAGCTGGTCTCAAGGGTGCACGTGCTGCTGTTCTTACAGGTGGTCGTGTGACAACTGAAGATGCATATGGATATTCAAAGTTTGCACGTATTGCTCTCAAGACAAATGACATTGATTTCCGTGCACGTATTTCCTCAGCTGAAGAAGGCGAGTTCCTTGCTGCAAAGGTTGCAGGTAACTTCGATGTTCATTACAGCGATATTGATCGTGCAGATCACGTTCTACTTATTGCATTTGAGCCAGAGGAAGAGTCACCAATCGTCTTCCTTCGTCTCAATAAGAATGTAAAGAAGCGCAGCCTGAAGGTCTCATCTATTGCTACTAAGGGCTCTATTGCGATGGATAAGCTCAACGCTGAATTCATCAAGGTAGCACCTGGTGCAGAGGCTGCAGCTGTTGCATCAGTGGCGCTCACTGCTAAATCAGTCATTCTTCTCGGAGAGCGTGCATCAGAGTCCGCTGGCTTGATTTCAGCTGCCGTCGCTCTCGCAGAGAAGAGCGGTGCGAAGCTTGCATGGATTCCACGACGCGCAGGCG
>JACCDN010831297.1_pt1 | contig 49033 bp, 42 predicted proteins | sample 7441691 | NCBI WGS metagenome assembly JACCDN01 (sample SAMN15323439, study PRJNA562643) | freshwater metagenome | isolation source: river surface water | place: USA:Blue River Watershed | collected 2017-08-16 | reverse complement strand
GCGCGATGAAAACAAGTAAAAAAATACAATTAGCCGTACTAGTAGCCTTATCTCAAGTACAATTTATAGCAGCACAAACACCAGGTTTTGACGACGATGTACAAGATGTGCCGGTAGACAACTGGGTCATTCCTATGGTTATACTTGGAGTTACTCTGATGTACTTCTTTATAAAAAAGTTTAGACGATCTTTAGTATAGTAAAAAGCACCCTAATGGGTGCTTTTTTATTTAGAACAAGTCGAGTGTTTTTTCTAATGCCATACCTCTCGAACCTTTTATCAATAGCAGACTGTTCTCGGGTAGTTTTGTTTGTAGTGCTTCGGCAAAAGCTGCATACGTCTCAAAAAAATGCAGGTGTGGTTTGGTGATGCGTTGTGCGTAAAAGTCTTTGCCTACAAAATAAACGGTAATCTCGGTTTTGTTTTCCAATTGGGCCACTATTTTGGCGTGTTCGGAAGGGCTTTCCGTACCCAATTCAAACATGTCACCTAAAACAGCTATTTTAGGGGTGGGTTGGAGTTGAATGAAATTAGCAATCGCAGCTTGCATACTACTTGGATTGGCATTATAAGCGTCTAATATTATCTCGTTGCCATTCTTTTGCATCAGTTGCGAACGATTGTTTTCGGGGATGTAATTTTCTAAGGCCGTTTTTATGTCGGCATCGTCTACTTTAAAGAAATGCCCAATAGTAATAGCAGCATTGATATTGTGAGCATTGTAAATGCCAATGAGGTGTGAATGTATGGATAACCCATTATAATTTACGCAAACCATTGGGTTGGCCACCACATTTTCTATATAAACGGCGCAGTTTTTATCCGTAGTTGAAAATGTATAGCGTTGCGCCGAGCGCGTTTTTTGATCCTGTAAGTCGTCATCTTGATTCACAAAAATTGTTTTTTTGTGTCCCGTAAGATAGTCATACATTTCGCTTTTCCCTTTGATCACGCCTTCAACGCCTCCAAAACCTTCGAGGTGTGCTTTCCCAAAATTAGTGATATAGCCATAATCGGGTTGCGCAATAGCGCACAAAAAGGCAATTTCTTTTTGATGATTGGCACCCATTTCTACAATGCCTATTTCGGTTTCTTTCGTAAAACGCAATAGGGTTAAAGGAACGCCAATATGATTGTTTAGATTGCCAATAGTGGCAAGGGTATTGTATTTTTTAGCTAGAACCGCATGAATCAATTCTTTCGTAGTTGTTTTTCCGTTACTTCCCGTTAAGGCAATAATGGGTAGTCCCAAATAGTTTCTATGGAATTTAGCCAGTTCTTGAAGTGTGATTAATGTGTTCTCAACTAAGAGAGTACGATCGTCAATATAATAATCGGGATTATCAATCACGACATATTTTGCACCTTTTGTTAGGGCTTCTTTAGCAAATGTGTTGGCATCAAAATGATCGCCTTTTAGGGCTACAAATAAACTACCATCTTCTATTTTTCGAGTATCAGTGGCTACGCCCGTACAACTAAGGAAAAGCGAATGAAGGGTATCTAGTGTCATGAAATACGTTTTATCTGCAACGAAGATAAAAAAAAGCCCTTTTAAACAAAAGGGCTTTTTATAGTAATTTGGAAATATTATTGTTTTGGGTTTCCTCTCGGAGTCTTTCTGTCGGTCTTAGGGCCTACTTTAGACATCGCACAACGGAATCCAATATAATCAGTTGCCATATCTTGCGGGAAGTATCTTCTTGAAGCTGGATCTAACCAGTATGCTCTATCTCTCCAAGAACCTCCTTTGTAAACTCTTACGTCATCATTTACAAGAGTGGTTCTCTTATCTGATTTATCGTATTGTTTCAATAATTTTTTTGAATTATCTGTAGAGTCTACTACGGTAGAAATCTTATGTTTAGGGGCATCATACATTTTGTATTTTTCAGATGCTCCTTCAGCATTTTCTTCGTCAGTAGCACCAAATTTAAAGAAACGTGTCGATTGACGGTCACCATCTCTATAATTTCTGTTGTCTGAAGTTGAAAACTGTGTTCTTAAATAGGTTTCGTTTTCATCAACAGGAACTTGTGCAATTTGACCTGGAAAGTTTCTGGCAATAATTTTACCATTACTTAAGGTGTCATACTTGATATTATCCGAAGTTACTAATTCAGCATTACCTTCAGCATCTATTTTGTTTTTAGTATAAACGTTACCTCTAAAGTAGTTGAAGTCATTTGCTTCATCATCTACCATTGGACGGTAAACGTCTTGTACCCATTCGGCAACATTTCCTGCCATATCATACAATCCAAAGTCATTTGGTGCATAACGTTTTACTTCGTTGGTAATATCAGCACCGTCATCAGACCATCCTGCAATTCCTCCGTAATCTCCTTTACCTTGTTTAAAGTTGGCCAACTGGTCTCCTTTGTTTGTTCTTTTAGAAGAACGGGTATATTGTCCATTCCAAGGATATTTCTTTTGTCCTTTGTAAATGTTGTATTCTCTATTACCAACAAGTGCAACTGCAGCATATTCCCATTCCGCTTCGGTTGGAAGGCGGTATTCTGGTAAAATTAATCCAGAACTTCTTTGAGCATATACATTTTTAGCATCATCAGCAACTTGTTTTTTTCCATTTACACCTCTTTTCAAAACAACATCAGCATTTCCGCCTAATGATTTAGAAGGAGAATTAATGTATGCTTCTGTGTCAAATGAAGATTCACCTTTAACATCAGTACCTAAACTAACTTTGTTGTCTTTTTTAAGATATCCTGAACGTTCTAAGATGTTTTCGTTTACACGGTTGGTTCTCCATTTACAAAATTCTGTGGCCTGAATCCAATTTACACCTACCACTGGATAATTTGCATATGCCGGGTGTCTTAGGTAGTTATTGGTCATGGTTTCATTATAACCCAAACGATTTCTCCAAACAAGTGTGTCTGGAATGGCTCCGTTGTAAATGTTTTTATAATTTTCTTCAGTGGGAGGAAAAACCGCTTTTACCCAATATAAATATTCGGCATAGGATTTATTTGTAACCTCTGTTTCATCCATGTAAAAAGATTGCACGTGTTGTTGGTTTGGGGTATTATTCCAATCGTGCATTACATCGTCTTGAACTTTACCCATAGTGAACGTTCCACCTTCAATTGGAATCATTCCTGGGGGTGTTTCTTGCTTCTTAAACTTGTCGTTAAACTGGAAACCGCCTTTTTTGTCGTTAATTTTCCAACCCGTAGCAGAGGATCCGCCTTTAGAGCTTCCTTTCTTGCTGCAGCCAGTAAAACCAATTGTTAGCGCTAATACGACTAACAATTTTAAAGCCATAGTTTTCTTAATTTTCATACTTTAGTAGGTAATAAATTTAGTGTCGCAAGATAATAATTATGTATTAATATGCAACATGTTTTTTAAAAATTGTAAAAAAAAAATATTTTACATGAATTCATACATTCATAACGATGCCATTCAAATTTTATTGTGATTCATTAGCATTCCATAAAATATTTTTCTCTCTTTGTACTATATTTACAAAACCTACGTTTTTAAATCAATGAAAAAGTTATTTTTAAACCTATTATTATTAATCTCTTCGGTCCTTTTTTCACAGAAAAGTGAAACTATCACTTTGCAATGGGCTAAAGATCTAAACTATTCGTATGATAATTATTCGTTTAAAGTTCCGCAATTTCAATCGGATTATTTTGAGTGGGACCCAACTTTGAAAAAAATTACTTTTTCTAAAGTAATTCCACTCGATCACCCCAATTTTTCCATTACACTATCTGCCGTAAATTACCAATCTATCGCAGCAACAGAATTGTATGATATTGATCCAAAATCAATTCCTACTTCGGTTCAGTTTTCATACGAAATTGTAAATGCTCGAGAGGCTTATAAAGGCTATTTTAGATTTTCACCTATAATTAAAGAAGCCGGAACATATAAAAAAGTGGTTTCGTTTACTTACACCATTAACAATATTACATCGACAACTAGAGAAGTTGCAGCACCACAAGTACTTTCCAATTCGGTATTGGCATCTGGCAAATGGCACCGTTTTTATGTTGAAAAATCGGGTATCTATAAAATCTCAAAGACATTTCTTCAAAGTTTGGGAATGGATGTTACCGTAGATCCTAGAACTCTTAAAATTTATGGCAATGGTGGGCGCATGTTGCCCTTGTTGAATGCAACTTCATATCCTCAAGATTTAGAAGAAAACGCCATACAATTTATTGGTGAAAATGACGGTGTTTTTGATGCTTCAGATTATATCTTGTTTTATGCGGAAGGCATCGATACATGGAATGTTGAAAGTTTAACAAGCGTGAATCTTTTTGCAGACAAATCCTATTATTATGTTACGGCTTCTGCCGGTGCAGGGAAACGAATGGCTTCTGCTGTTGAGCCTTCGGCTGCTCCAACGCTTACTTTTGCCCAATTTGATGATCGTAAATACTACGAAAAAGATTTGATTAACCCAGGGAAAGTAGGAAGACGCTGGTTTGGTGAGCAATTTAATATAGACAATACCCAAACGTTTTCATTTACGGTTCCCAACATTGATCTAACGGTTCCTGTTGAAGTTAAAATCAACACAGCCTCCAAGTCTTATGGTAATTCTTCCTTCAATTTTAAAGCAAACGGTCAAGATATTGGTTCGGTAACTTTTCCTCAAATTGTTCCCAATGGGGGCATCGAGGGGTTTGAATCGGCATTGAATACTACATTTACAGCATCAAGTCCTTCGCTTTCTTTTTTAATCACATATGCAAATGGTGGAGTGCCCAATTCGAATGGTTATTTGGATTTTATCCGCTTGAAGGCCAAGCGAAATTTAACAGGTTATGGCAAACAATTTCAATTTTCTAATGATGCCGCCGAAACTAACATCGGGGTAGGGCAGTATTCCATAACCAATGCTGCCGGAATTTCTCAAGTGTGGGATGTTACCGATTTGTATAATGTTACAAGTTATACCAATACTACTGGCGCTTCCTTTTCATTTAAGGTGAATTTGGGAACGGCAAAAAAATATGTTGCATTGGATATAGCAGATGTCTATTTGCCCATGAAGGAATCTAATGCGCGTGTTGAAAACCAAAACATCAAGGGAACAATCTTTAAAGATGCCAATGGTGTTTTTCAAGATATTGATTATTTGATCATCACTCCTCAATTTCTACTCAACCAAGCAGAAACATTGGCTAGTTTTCATAGAAATAAGTCAGGAATGAGCGTGCGTGTGGTTACTTTAGAAAAAATTTACCACGAGTTTGCTTCTGGAAAACAAGATATTGCGGCCATTCGCAATTGCATAAAATATGTGTATTGGAATGCTTCTGCACCCGATAAACGAGTAAAATATGTGAATTTATTTGGGGATGCGTCTTATGATTACAAAGATCGAATCGTCAATAATACCAATATCGTACCTGTTTTTCACGGATTTAATCCGGCTGCAAATGAAACGAATAATGCTTCTAATTTTTCATTGTATTCTTCTTTTATGTCGGATGATTTTTTTGGATTGATGGATGATGCAGAGGGGACCATGACCAATAGTTTTGATGGTATTGATATCGCTGTGGGCAGGATGCTCGTTTCTACTACAACTCAAGCGTCTGAAATGGTTCAAAAAGTCATAGACTACCACGATGAGAAATCCTATGGAAGATGGCGCAATAATTTTGTAATTTATTCAGATGATGCGGATAATAGCACCGATGCTACCTTGCAAGTTGGCTTGAATGAGTTAGCTGATGAATTAACCACTCAAAAACCTTTTGTAAACGTTAAAAAAATCCATACCGATGCCTATGTACAAGAAGTGGCTGCTGGTGGAGAACGCTATCCCGAAGCCAAAAAAGATTTTTTGGATGCGTTGCAATTGGGCGCCTTAGTGTTTAATTATTTTGGTCATGGAAATGAAGAATTTTTGGCTCGCGAACGCTTGTTTGAAAAATTAGAAGCTCAAAATTTAACCAATAAGTACCGTTACCCTTTGTTTGTAACCATTACCTGCGAGTTTACCCGTTTTGATGATCCCAACCGATCTACGGGTGGTGAATACATGTATTGGAATAAAGCAGGTGGTGCTATCGGTTTAATTGCAACTACGAGACAAATTGGGGTTTCTACCGGTTTTACCATGAATGATTTATTGACAGAAGATTTATATGCTTATGGTTCGACCAATTATCCTACCATTGCTGAAGCCTTGCGTTTGACAAAAATCGGGACTGGATCCGACAATAGAAGAGTCGTTTTTTATATAGGGGATCCGGCCTTGAAATTAGCCATTCCCAAACCCAAAATTGTACTGACCAAAGTAAATGATGTGCCGGTGAACCAGCCATTGCCGGTGTTGCAAGCATTGAGTACTGTAAAAATAACAGGGGAGGTGCAAAACGAAAACGACCAATTAGTTTCCAATTATTCAGGAGATTTAGCGGTTCAATTTTTTGACAAGCCGATCAACAGAAGCACTATAGGAAATGATGGAATAACCGATGCTAACGGATTAATTATAATGGATTTTGTGACCTTGGGAGAAACGATTTTTAGAGGCAACGCAACCGTAGTGAACGGACAATTTGAATTTAGTTTTGTAGTACCTCAAGACATTCGAATTCCTGTTGGTGCAGGAAAAATTAGTTTTTATGCAAAAAAAGAAGGTACAACATTAGAAGATCAAACCGGAGTAGATCTGTCGGTTCAAGTAGGTGGTGTAAATAGCAGTGCCCCCGTTGATACAACACCGCCAACACTTCGATTGCACATGAATGATGAATCCTTTATTTCTGGAGGAATTACAAATTGTTCTCCAGTTTTGTTGGCTTTTTTGACTGATGCAAATGGTATCAATACGGCCAGTGGAATTGGTCATGATTTAGTGGCAATTTTAGATGGTAATGAATCCAGTCCGTATATATTGAATGAATATTATGAAACCGAAAATAATGATTTTACGAATGGTAGTATTCGTTTTCCATTCAGAGACATTACACCGGGACTTCATACGTTACTTGTCAAAGCTTGGGATGTGTATAATAATCTAATCACTGCTGAAATTCAATTCAATGCCGTTTGTTCAGATGATGGTTTGCGTATTGAAAAAGTGTTGAATTATCCCAATCCGTTTGTGAGTTATACGGAGTTTTGGTTCAACCACAACATGCCTTTTGAGCCTTTAGAAGTACAGGTACAAATACTAACCGTTTCGGGGAAATTGGTCAAAACCATTCAGCAACAAGTGCTTACGGATGGCTTTTTGAGTCGATCTGTAATTTGGGATGGAAAAGACGACTTTGGGGATAAAATTGGAAAAGGGGTTTATGTCTATAAATTAACCGTCAAATCGGTTGCTACTGGGAAATCAGTGGATAAATATGAGAAACTTGTAATCCTATAATAAAATGTTATATTTGTGAAATTAATATCTTTGTAAAAATGAAAAAAATTGCTTTTATAGTATCATTTTTGGTAATGGGCCAATTGATGAAAGCGCAAGAAGATAATAGCCGAGTGATCACTACGGGAGTTCCCTTTTTACTCATTGCTGCTGATGCGCGTTCTGCCGGTTTAGCCGATATGGGAGTCGCTACTTCCGCCGATGCTTTTTCGCAACAATACAACCCAGCAAAGTATGCTTTTTCCTTGCGAAAACAAGGGTTTTCTGTAAGTTATACACCTTATTTGACCAGTATTGCAAACGATATTGCCTTAGGACAATTGTCTTATTACAATAAAATTAACGATCAAAGTGCATTTGCAGGATCGTTACGTTTTTTCGGATTGGGAGATATAGAATTGAGAGAAACGGGCGACCCAAATGAAATTCCAAGAGTAGTCAATCCAAATGAATTGGCTTTGGATGGTTCATATTCTTTAAAATTGAGCGATCGCTTTGCCATGTCGGTAGGCGGTAGATACATTCGATCCAGTTTGAAAATCGCCGATGCCAATAACGATGCTACTGCAGCTTCAACTTTTGCTGTAGATGTGGCAGGTTATTATCAATCGGAAGAAATCGCATACGATGATTTTAACGGTCGATGGAGAGCTGGTTTCAACTTTCAAAATATGGGTCCAAAAATCAGCTATGATAACGACGAGATCAATAATAATTTCTTGCCCGCCAACATGCGTTTAGGAATGGGGTTTGATTTTGTTTTTGACGAATATAACAAAGTTGGCGTTACGGCTGAAGTAACAAAATTATTGGTGCCAACACCACCCGCTTTAGTCGCTGCTGTTGATGCAGATAATAATGGTTCTATAGATCAAGCGGAACAAGATCTAGCAGATGATGCCTATGCCCAAGCTTTGAGCGATTATAGAAAAATAGGGTGGTCGCAAGGAATTGCTAAATCGTTTAATGATGCACCTGATGGTTTTTCAGAAGAATTGAGAGAATTTACATGGGCGTTAGGTGCCGAATATTCCTATCAAGATTCATTTGCACTTCGTTTAGGCTATTTTAACGAACACGAATTAAAAGGTGCCCGAAAATTCTTTTCAATGGGGGCTGGATTCAAATATAATGTAGTTAAAATTGATGTTTCTTATTTATTCTCGGCTTCAAAGGTTAGAAATCCACTAGAAAATACTTTACGTTTTTCATTGACCTTTAATTTTGGTGATGAATATGAAGAACTTTAATTTGAAATAAAAAATAATAACGATCCAAATTCCATAAGAATTTGGATTTTTTTTCCATACGTATGAAGCAAATTATCATCCAATCGATCCTTTCAGTACTTTCTAAAGAAGACTTGTCTTTGCAAGAAAAAAAATTGATGCAACAAGCCTTTGAGGCCAGAAGTAAAGCCTATGCGCCGTATTCAAAATTTGCGGTGGGAGTAGCGATTTTACTTGATAATGGAGTTGTTGTGCTAGGGTCAAATCAAGAAAATGCGGCTTACCCATCGGGCTTGTGTGCTGAACGGGTTGCTATTTATTATGCGGGGGCAAATTATCCAACAGCAAAAATGGTAAAAATGTTTATTACGGCATCTCCTCAAGATCGAAATTTACAAGAGCCTATTCCGCCTTGTGGTAGTTGTCGTCAAGCGATTGCAGAATATGAAATCAAGCAGGATTTTCCTATTGAAATATTTTTTATGGGTGCTGAAGGGCCCATTTATAAATCGGATTCTTTGAAAAATATTTTACCCTTGGTTTTTGACAAGAATCACCTATAACGATTTCGTGAATTTTTTTATCGATTTAATACAAAAAAATCGTAAAAATCATAGAATTTAATTTTTTCAGTACGATTCTATGTAGTATTTTTGCTTTTCGTAAAATTGCTGTGTATTGCAATTGACAACCAATAGAAATAAAAAACAAACAACCATGAAGCCAATAACCAAAGAAGTTTACCTTAAGTGGTATGAAGACATGCAGTTTTGGAGAAAATTTGAAGACAAATTAGCTGCTGTTTATATCCAACAAAAAGTTAGAGGATTTTTGCACTTATACAACGGACAAGAAGCAGTACTTGCTGGAGCCATTCATGCGATGGATTTGTCGAAAGATAAAATGATTACAGCTTACAGAAATCACGTGCAACCTATTGCGATGGGAGTAGATCCTAAAAAAGTAATGGCTGAATTGTATGGAAAAGTAACAGGTACTTCTAAAGGTATGGGAGGATCGATGCATATTTTTTCGAAAGAGCATGGTTTTTATGGAGGACATGGAATTGTAGGAGCTCAAATTCCAGTAGGAGCTGGAATTGCTTTTGCAGATAAATATTTTGAAACTGGGGGAGTAACCTTGACTTATTTTGGTGATGGAGCTGCTCGTCAAGGATCTTTGCATGAAGCCTTTAATATGGCCATGAATTGGAAATTACCGGTTGTATTTATTGTTGAAAATAATGGGTATGCTATGGGAACTTCTGTTGAACGTACAGCAAACCATACAGATATTTGGAAATTAGGTTTAGGGTATGAAATGCCTTGTGGGCCTGTGGATGGAATGAATCCAATAAAAGTGGCTGAAGCCATGCACGAAGCTATCGAAAGAGCACGCCGTGGTGACGGGCCAACATTCTTAGAAATGAAAACGTACCGTTACAGAGGACATTCTATGTCGGATGCGCAATTGTACAGAACCAAAGAAGAAGTGGAAGAGTACAAAAAAATCGACCCCATCACTCAGGTTTTAGATATTATTAAAGAGAAAAAATATGCAACCGAGGCAGAAATCGAAGCCATCGATCAAAGAGTTGCTGATTTAGTAGCGGAATGTGAAAAATTTGCTGATGAATCTCCTTTCCCAGAAGTGAATCAGTTATACGATGTGGTGTACGAAGAGCCAAATTATCCATTTATTCCTCATAAACTATAAAGAATATGGCACAAATAATCACAATGCCGCGTTTGAGTGACACCATGACTGAAGGGGTTGTAGCCACTTGGTTGAAAAAAGTGGGTGATACCATTAAAACGGGTGATATACTTGCAGAAATTGAAACGGATAAAGCAACTATGGAATTTGAATCCTTCCACGATGGAGTTTTATTGCATATTGGCATTCAAGAGGGACAATCAGCCCCTGTTGATTCCTTATTGGCTGTAATTGGTAAAAGTGGAGAAGATATTTCGGCGCTTTTAGCAAGTGGTACTGCTTCAGAAGCCATAGACGTTGCAGAAACGAAAGCTGCTGTTTCAAGTGAAGTAGCGCTACCTGCAAATGTAAAAGTAATTACCATGCCTCGTTTGTCGGATACTATGACAACAGGTACAGTAGCAACTTGGTTGAAAAAAGTAGGTGATAGCGTTAAAGAAGGCGATATTTTAGCAGAAATAGAAACCGATAAGGCGACTATGGAATTTGAATCGTTTAATGCAGGTACGCTTTTATATATTGGCATTCAAGAAGGTGATTCGGCTCCAGTGGATACTGTTTTAGCTATTTTAGGACCGGCGGGTACAGATGTTTCTCAAATTGCTGCTAATTATAAAGTAGGTGCGGTTGCTGAAGTATCAAAAACCGAAGAAAACACTGTTGCTCAGCTGGCAACTACAAACAACACACAACAATCTACAAATACTACCGATAGAATATTTGCTTCTCCTTTGGCTAAAAAAATTGCCCAAGATAAAGGCATTGATTTGGCACAAGTAAAAGGTTCGGGTGAAAACGGAAGAATTGTTAAAAATGATATTGAGAATTTCTCACCATCTTCTGCTGCATCACCAACATCTGTTGTTTCAGAAGCAATTGCAACTGTTTCTGCTGTTAAACCATTTGTTCCAGCTGGAGAAGTTTTCAAAGAAGAAATTACCAATTCGCAAATGCGTAAAACCATTGCGCGACGTTTATCTGAATCTAAGTTTACTGCGCCGCATTATTATTTAACTATTGAGTTGGATATGGACAATGCAATTGCCTCTCGAAACATGATCAACGGATTACCTGAAACAAAAGTTTCATTTAATGATATGGTCATCAAAGCGAGTGCTATGGCATTGAAAAAACATCCCCAAGTAAATTCACAATGGAGAGAAGATGCTATGGTAATCAATCATCATGTGAACATTGGGGTAGCTGTTGCCGTTGAAGACGGATTGATGGTCCCTGTTTTAAAATTCACAGACCAAATGAGTTTAACACAAATTGGTGCCAGCGTGAAAGATTTAGCCGGAAAAGCAAAATCTAAAAAAATTCAACCTGCCGAAATGGAAGGAAGTACTTTTACGATTTCAAATTTAGGAATGTTTGGTATCCAATCGTTTACTTCAATTATCAATCAGCCCAACTCTGCCATTTTATCGGTAGGGGCTATTATTGAAAAACCAGTAGTTAAAAACGGACAAATTGTGGTAGGAAATACCATGACAGTTACCTTAGCTTGCGATCACAGAACAGTTGACGGCGCAACGGGAGCACAATTCTTACAAACGTTTAAAGCGTTTATGGAAAATCCGGTTACGATGTTGGCTTAACATTATATTTACTATATTAGAATCCCGAAATTTCTTCGGGATTTTTTTATTTCTTATTTTTACCTAAAAATAGCAACTATCTTGAAAAATATCATCATCACAGGAACCTCGAGAGGAATAGGATATGAATTGGCTTTGCAATTTGCAAATGCCGGTCACCAAGTTTTAGCGATCTCGCGTAAATCACCTCAAGCTTTAATGGAACACCCAAATGTTTCGTGTTTGTCGCTCGATATTTCGGTGGCTGAAGATGTACTTCAAGTGGAGAAGTTCATCTTACAAACATGGAAAAAAGTGGATGTTTTACTCCACAATGCAGGGCGTTTATTGCATAAGCCTTTTGATCAAATTTCTGCAGATGAATTTCAAAGTGTTTATAAAGTGAATGTTTTTGCAGTAGCTGAACTGACCAAAATTTGTATTCCATTTATGCAAAAAGGAAGTCATGTGGTAACCATTAGTTCAATGGGCGGTATTCAAGGCAGTATGAAATTTGCTGGATTAGCAGCTTACAGTTCAAGTAAAGGCGCCGTAATTACACTTTCTGAATTGTTGGCAGAAGAATACAAGGAACAAGGAATTGCTTTCAATGTGTTAGCCCTAGGTGCAGTAAATACGGAAATGTTACAAGAAGCTTTTCCAGGCTATGAAGCGCCACTTTCTGCAAAAGAAATGGCCGATTATATTTTCAATTTTGCATTAACCGGAAATAAATTTTATAACGGAAAAGTGCTGCAGGTTTCATCTTCAACGCCCTAAATAATTGAGCGACGTTTTACAAAAATACCTTCCCGAACATGCGGTTGCTCATTGTTTTGAGTTAATCAAAATCAATCATGTGCATTTAAAAATTGTCAATGAGCGTCAAACAAGACATGGTGATTACCGCAAAGATGCACAAGGTTTTCATTTGATTACAGTTAATGCTAGTTTGAATAAATACCGATTTTTGATAACTTTAATTCATGAAATTGCCCATTTGGTGGCGTTTGAAAAATTTGGTCGTAACATTAAACCCCACGGCGATGAATGGAAACTTACTTTTCAACGTTTGATGGTGCCTTTCATTCGTCCGGAAATTTTCCCACATCAATTGTTGCCCTTATTGGCAAAGCATTTTAGAAATCCAAAAGCGAGTAGTGATACGGATGCAAAATTGGCAATTGCTTTAAAGCAGTTTGACCAAAAAGAAACAGATAAAAATTACATTTTTGAAATTCCAATGGGAAGTCATTTTCGAATTTCGAACGGTAAGATTTTTAAGAAAATAGCGATACGAGTGAAACGCTATGAATGCTTAGAGATAAGTTCGGGCCGTTTGTATCTTTTTCAACCCAATGCTGAGGTAGAGTTGTTGCCTAACTAGTTAGTAAATAGTATCATTAATAATTTTAGACTATTTTACATTATCTTCTAAATACATTTTCCTTACGCGTTTGAATAATTCCGAAGAATATACAAAATCGGTAACCGCCTCGTTATCGGTTTTAAAGATTTCTTTGTTGGAACCTTCCCATTCTAATAATCCGTTTTTAAGGAAGACAATTTTTTCGCCAATTTCCATTACCGAATTCATGTCGTGAGTATTAATTACGGTTGTAATATTATATTCTTGAGTAATTTCCTGAATCAAATTGTCGATTACAATAGCCGTTTTTGGATCTAAACCCGAATTGGGTTCATCGCAAAAAAGATATTTTGGGTTGTTTACAATTGCACGCGCAATGGCTACCCTCTTTTGCATCCCCCCTGATATTTCAGACGGGCGTTTATCATGGGCATTGGTCAAATTGACGCGATCAATTACAAAATCTACGCGTTCTTTAATTTGTTTAGGGGTATTATTAGTGAACATTTTTAACGGGAATCCTACATTTTCTTCCACGGTCATGCTGTCAAACAGCGCACTTCCTTGAAAAACCATTCCAATCTCTGTACGCAATGCTCTTTTTTCATCATTTGATAATTCCGAATAAATTCTTCCGTCAAAAGAAATAGTTCCACCATCTGGTGTATGAATTCCTAATAAGGTTTTTAAGAAAACAGTTTTTCCAGAACCACTTTGTCCAATAATTAAATTGGTCATTCCGGCTTCAAATCGGGTAGAAATCCCTTTTAAAACCGTTTGATTACCAAATTTTTTAACGATGTTTTTTACCTCAATCATTAGCTTAATAAAAGTTGTGTTAAAATAAAATTCATCAAAATAATAGCTACTGAAGTCCATACAAAGGAAACCGTACTGGCTTGTCCAACTTCTAAAGCACCGCCTTTCATATAATAACCATGATAGGAAGGAATGGTAGCGAGAAGTAAGGAAAATGTTGCGGTTTTTATAAATGCATAGGTAATGTGAAAGGGTATGAATTCAGTTTGCAAACCGGATACAAATTCGCTACTGCTAGTAAAACCACCATAAACAGCCGCCATCCAACCACCAAATACACCTAAAAACATACTTAGACCAATCACAAAAGGATATAATAGAAGTGCGATGATTTTTGGAAAGACCAAATAATTTAAGGAATTTACTCCCATCACTTCTAAGGCATCTATTTGTTCGGTTACCCGCATGGTTCCAATACTTGAAGTAATGAATGAACCCATTTTACCTGCCATAATGATGGAAATAAATGTAGGAGCAAACTCTAAAATTACCGATTGACGTGTGGCAAAACCCACTAAATATTTTGGAATTAAGGGATTGGTTAAATTTAGGGCTGTTTGTATTGAAACTACCCCTCCCACAAAAAAGGAAATAAAGGCCACTATACCCAAAGAACCTACAATGAGGTCATCAATTTCTTTAAGAATTAGCTGTTTCATGACCGACCATTTGGTAGGCTTGTTGAAAATTTCTTTCAACATGATGAAATACTTTCCAATTTGTGATAAGTAGTGAACGAGCATCATTTTATCTGGGTCAATGTCTAGATTTGCAGTAAAATTACTATATTTTTTTGGATTAGTTAAAACAACTTCTCTTTCATTTTTTTCCAGCGGTAGTTTCTGAAAAATCGAGCCTGTTCTGGTGTTACAAATATGGGTTTTCCGGCAGATTTTGCTTTCCAGAAACCCATAAGATAATCTACAAACAATAAAGGTTTCCCTTTTCTCATAGCTAATTTTAAAGAAGAAATGGTGGTTATTAGAAATCCGTAACCCAAACTATAAAAAGCTTCACCTTGTTTGTAGCGTGCGGCTTTGTTGTAACTAGCGCCTGTAGGTTTTAAGTGTTTTACGTGTAAACTTTCATCGGTAACCACTTTCCAATTGTAGAATTTACACAACAATTCGTCAACGGTGTCCCAGCCCATAGCCGGTTTTAGTCCGCCTATTTGTTGGTAAGCTTCTTTTCGATAGGCTTTTAATGCCCCGCGAATATGATCTTTATCCGTAAGATTTTCTAAAACCCAATCGCCATTTTTCTCAATATAACAAAAGCCACCAACCATTCCTATCGTTGCATCAGATTGAAAATGTTGGATGATGGTTTCAAAATAGTTCTTAGGAAAAATTAAATCAGCATCAACTTTTACTAGCATCTCATATTGATCGTCGATATGTTTTTCACCCTCATGAAATGCCTGAATAACTTTACTTCCTGGTAAATGAACAGTATCGGATTTTTTATTCACCAACGTGATAAAAGGAAATTTTGCAGCAAATTCAGAAACTATAGCTGGAGTATTATCTGTAGAATTGTCATTAACTACTACGATTTTTGTTGGTAAAACGCTTTGTTCTACTAAGGACTGCAAGGTTAATGAAATGAATTTTTCCTCGTTATAGGTGGGTATAATTATGTAGTATTTCATACGAAAAAAGCTATTTAGTATGTTCTCTTATCTTTTTTCTCTTTCCGCATAAACCAAATAGTATCTTGGCGTAAACCATCTCAATAACGGTCTGAAACCTATTTTTTTAACGGGATGTGTGAATTTTACACGATCAACAATTTTAAATCCCGTTTTTTCAAGCAGCCAATCAAGTTGCCAGTCCTCAAATTCATGATAATGACGATCCCACATATCAGTTTTACTGCGATACGCTGAAGAAAACCATAAACGCAATGGAATCGAAAGTAATATTTTATCGGCGGTAACGTTTTCAAGAACAGTATACGGATTCAGCAAATGTTCAAAAATTTCAAAAGCTGTAAACACTTCATATTTTTCATTTTGAAGCGCACTTTGATCGGCATCTAAGTCTTCTCCTTTTGTATTGATAACGGTATATCCGTTTTCAGTCATGATTTTTGTAAAGGGATTGGGAACACCTAAATCAAAAATAGTTTCAGAAGTTTTGATGTGTTTTTTTAAAAAAGCTAATGTGATATTGAATCGTTTACTTGGATATGTTTTTTCGTACATTCTTACGGTTTTCGGTTTGTGATGTTGCAAAATTAATGATTAACCAGTAACAACACATAAAAAAATTACATTTGATAAACGAATGCGTTAATATTCATACCAGCGCCTACCGAAGCAAATAATACAACATCTCCTTTTGAAAGGGAATGGTTTTCGATCGCTCCTTTTATCAATAAATCATAAAGTGTAGGAACCGTTGCTACGCTAGAGTTTCCTAATTTGTGAATGCTCATGGGCATAATGCCTTCTGGGGGCGATTGTTTGTAATGTTTGAAGAAGCGATGAATGATGGCTTCGTCCATTTTTTCATTGGCTTGATGGATCAAAACTTTTTTAACTTTTTCGATGGGAAGACCACTTTTTTCCAAACAAGCTGTCATTGCTTTAGGAACATTGCTCAAGGCAAATTCATATATTTTTCTACCATACATTTTAATGTAACGAACATCTGGATCGTGGTCGGTATTAAATGAATTCCCGAAAAATAAATAATATGCTTCATCATGTGTAAATGAAGCTGATTCATAAGATAGAATACCACCTGCTTCTTCCGAAGCTTCAATGATAGTGGCGCCAGCACCATCGGAATAAATCATAGAGTCTCTGTCGTGAATATCCACAACTCTCGATAAGGTTTCTGAACCAATTACTAAGCATTTTTTAGCCATTCCTGCCTTTATGAATGCATAGGCTTGAATGACGCCTTCCACCCATCCTGGACATCCAAACAAAATGTCATAGGCGACACATTTTGGGTTTTTTATTTTTAATCCATGTTTTACACGGGTCGCTAAACTGGGCAATATATCGGACTGAATAGCTCCTTTTTTAACATCTCCAAAATTATGAGCTAAAATGATGTAGTCTAAGGTTTCTGGATCTATTTTTGCATCTAAAATGGCTTTTTCAGCGGCAAAAAGGGCAATATCGGAAGTACATAAATCATCTGTTACATATCTTCTTTCTTGAATACCTGTAATTTCCAAAAATTTTTCAGCAACGACATCATTTGGGTAGGGAAAAGGAGAGCCATCTTCGTTTAAAAAGGAATGTTTTGCAAAGTCAATATTGGTTACTCTTTTTGTAGGAATATAGCTTCCAGAACCGGTTATTTTGATGTTCATAATTTTTGGTTTTGATGTAACGAAAATATTAATTTTTCTTTAACATAACTTAAAAACAGTCGTTTAATTTGATGTTATTGTCATATTGTTAATTTAAGGACAAAAAACTGAGAAATTGATTTCTTTTAGAATATAATTAAGTGCTTTTTTGCAACTTTTTATGCCTTTAGGATGTTCGAATAAATAGAAAAGTTCAAGATTAGGGGTAATCTTGAACTTTTAAATTTGAACCTAGAAACAAAAGTTTACATATAAGCTTCAATAGGTGCACAAGAACATACTAAATTTCGATCGCCATAAGCTTCGTCAATACGACGTACAGTGGGCCAAAATTTATTTTCAGCAATATAATCTAAAGGATACGCAGCTTGTTCTCTTGTATAAGGATACACCCAGTCGTTAGCAGTTACCATAGCTAAGGTATGTGGTGCATTTCTTAAAATATTGTTCGTATCCTCTTTAGTAGAAACTTCAATTTCTTTACGAATAGCAATCATGGCTTTGCAGAAACGATCCAATTCGGCTACATCTTCTGATTCGGTAGGCTCAATCATTAAAGTTCCAGCAACTGGGAAAGAAACGGTAGGAGCATGAAAGCCATAATCCATTAATCGTTTTGCGATATCGGTTACTTTGATTCCTTTTTCTTCAAAAGCCCTACAGTCTAAGATCATTTCGTGAGCAGCTCTTCCCATTTCTCCTGAATATAATACCGGATAATGATCTTCTAAGAGCGCTTTCATATAATTGGCGTTTAATATGGCATATTTTGTAGCATTAGTGAGTCCTTCAGCTCCTAACATTGTTATGTAGCCATAAGAAATTAAACAAACCAATGCCGATCCATAAGGAGCGGATGAAATAGCCGTAATTGCATGCTCACCACCCACAGGAATAATAGGATTTGTTGGTAAGAACGGTACTAATTTTTCGTTTACACAGATAGGGCCAACACCTGGTCCGCCGCCTCCGTGAGGAATAGCAAACGTTTTATGTAAATTTAAGTGGCACACATCGGCACCAATGGTTGCAGGGTTGGTCAATCCAACTTGTGCATTCATATTAGCACCATCCATGTATACTAAACCACCATTTTCATGAATAATATTGGTAATTTCGATAATAGCACTTTCAAACACACCATGCGTTGAAGGATAGGTCACCATCAATGCGGATAAATTAGCGGCATGTTCGATCGCTTTTGCTCGTAAGTCTTCCACGTCGATATTTCCATTTTCCATGGTTTTTGTTACGATGATTTCCATCCCTGCCATTGCTGCAGACGCTGGATTTGTACCGTGTGCAGACGCTGGAATAATACAAACATTTCTGTGGTGGTCACCTCGAGATAAATGATAAGCGCGAATGGCCATTAATCCAGCATATTCTCCTTGTGCGCCCGAGTTGGGTTGTAAAGTTGTGCCTTTAAATCCAGTCACCACATTCAATTGTTGTTCTAATTTTTTCAACATGATTTGGTAACCTTCTGCTTGTTCAATAGGTGCAAATGGGTGAATGCTGTTCCAATTAGCCATAGATAAAGGCAACATTTCGGCAGCAGCATTTAATTTCATCGTACATGATCCTAAAGAAATCATGGAGTGATTCAACGATAAATCTTTACGTTCTAATTTTTTGATGTAACGCATCAATTGACTTTCTGAATGATGGTTATTGAATACGTCATACTGTAAGAAAGCTGATTTTCGTTCTAGGTTAGCGGGTACCATTGCTTCTGAAGACAATTCACTAACAGTAAAAGGTTCTTTTCCAGTAGCAGTTGCAAAAATCGCAATGATTTGATTGATATCTCCAATAGATGTGGTTTCGTTGAAAGCAATCGAAATCGTATCAGTATCTGGATAAAAGAAATTTACTTCGTGTTTTTCTGCAATAGCTTTAACTTTATGGGCATCGGCTTTCACTAGAATGGTATCAAAGAAGGCTGAATTGGTTTGGTAAACCCCTAATTTATTTAAGGCATCCGCAGTTGTAACGGCTGATGCGTGAACTTTGTTCGCAATATATTGTAAGCCTTTTGGTCCGTGAAATACCGCATACATTCCAGCCATTACAGCAAGTAATACTTGAGCGGTACAAATATTTGAAGTTGCTTTTTCACGTTTGATGTGTTGTTCACGGGTTCCTAATGCCATACGCAAAGCACGGTTGCCATCGGTATCAATGGAAACACCAATTATACGACCGGGCATTGAACGTTTGTATTCTTCTTTTGTGGCAAAATAGCCCGCATGAGGACCTCCGTAACCCATTGGTATTCCGAAACGTTGCGTGGTACCTACTACAACAGCGGCACCCATTTCTCCTGGAGGGGTTAATTTTGCTAATGATAAAATATCTGCAGCAACAGCAACTTTAATTTCGTTTTCAGCAGCTTTTGCGATAAATCCGGCATAGTCATGAACTTGGCCAAATTTTCCTGGATATTGTAATATAGCACCAAAGAAGTCAGCTGAAAAATCAAAATTTTCATGATTACCTACAACTAATTCAATTCGCAAAGGTGTTGAACGAGTTTGCAATACTGAAAGTGTTTGAGGTAATATTTCTTCAGAAACAAAGAATTTAGTTACATTATTTTTCTTTTGATCGCGTGTTCGTACATCAAAAAGTAACGCCATTGCTTCCGCAGCAGCTGTTCCTTCGTCTAGTAGCGAAGCATTAGCAATTTCCATTCCTGTTAATTCAATAACAGTAGTTTGAAAATTTAAAATAGCTTCTAAACGACCTTGAGCAATTTCTGCTTGATAAGGTGTGTAAGCCGTGTACCATCCTGGGTTTTCAAATATGTTACGTTGAATAACGGCAGGAACAATCGCCGGGTGATATCCTAGCCCAATGTATGACTTGAAAATTTTATTTTTCTTTCCTAATTCCTGAATGTGTGATAAATACTCATATTCGGTCATTGGAGTATCCAAATCCAAATCGTTTTTTAAACGAATGTCATTTGGAATCGTTTCAAAAATCAATTGATCTAAATTTGCTACACCAATGGTTTTAAACATGTGATTTAAGTCGGTTTCACGGGGACCTAAATGTCTCAAAGCGAATGCATCTGTTCTCATTTATTGATAAAAGGTATAAGTGTTTTTTTATGTGTTGTTTGAACAACAAAAGTAATTATTAATCTTGTATTTCTTTGTTTTTAAAAGGTGATTTTTTTGTGATTTTATCAACTAAATAAGGATCTTATTAACAGATTGATTATTTTTGTTGAATGGCCATAGGAAAGCAAATAATTGACTTTTATATCGAGAGTAGCATACATGTTGCGCTTGCCGCTTGTGGCTTGATTTTAATCACGTTTACAGGGTTAAACACTACTTATGATGCATCAGTTGCTGCGTTTGGTTTTTTTGGAACAATTTCTGCATATAACGCTATTAAATATCTCCCCGTTATCACTTCAATAAATTGGTTTCTTAGCCCAAGGAATGGTTTTATCGGAATCCTAAGTTTGAGTTCGTTTGTTGTAGCTGTTTATTGTTTTTTTCAGTGGGACAGTACTGCACAAATACTAGCAATTGGATCCTTATTACTTACAATATTCTATGGCTTTTCTTTTTTTGGATATTTGAATTCCGGACGAAATAAGGTTGGATATAAAATTTTTTTGGTAGCGATAAGTTGGATGCTCATTACTTTTATGCTACCGTTTTATGCTACTGAAGTTACTATTTCAGTAAAAATACTTCTCTTAGCATTCCAACGTTTTGTGTTAATTTATGCCTTGATGTGTGTCTTTGAAATAATTGATGTACAATTTGATACCGTGACCTTAAAAACGCTGCCACAGCGAATTGGAGTTCAAAAAACAAAAAGATTGGGCTATTCTTTGTTGCTTTTATTTTTAGGAATTGATGCAATGATTCAAAGCCAATGGATCCTTCTGGACTTCTTTTTTGTAGTAACTATAGCCGTTTTTTTGTATTTTTCACATGAAAAACAATCCAAATATTATACGAGTTTTTGGGTCGAAAGCATTCCGATTGTATGGTGGTTAGTTCAAAGATTACTTATTTATTTCTAATCTTTTTTTCCCATTTCCAAGCTGAAGCTAAGGCATCTTCTAGCGATGATTCGGTTTTCCAACCTAAAACGTTGTTGGCTTTTTCTGTATGCGCATAGGCTTCTGTGACGTCGCCTTCACGGCGGCCAACAATTTGGTACTTTAATTTTTGATCGGTTACTTTTTCAAAGGCCTGAATGACTTCCAATACAGAACTTCCTTTTCCGGTGCCTAAATTAAAAATTTCTACGTTTTCCAAATTTTGTTGGTTGAGTAATCGTTTTAGGGCCACAACATGCGCTTTGGCTAAATCGACTACATGAATATAATCTCTAACGGCGGTTCCATCCGTTGTAGGATAATCGTTACCAAATACCGATAACTTTTCACGCAATCCAATGGCTGTTTGCGTAATAAAGGGCACTAAATTTTGAGGAACACCCAATGGCAATTCTCCAATTTCTGCGGATTCATGTGCGCCAATAGGATTAAAATAACGCAATAATATAGCATTGATAGCGCTAACTTTGGCGACATCCGTGATGATTTCTTCCCCAATTTGCTTGGTGTTGCCATAGGGTGATAAGGCTACTTGTATGGGAGCGTTTTCTGTAATCGGCATTTTTTCGGCTTGACCGTACACCGTACACGACGAACTAAAAATGAAATGTGCAGCTGGTTTTTGTTGTAATTCCTGCAGCAAGTAGATCAACGAATTAAGATTGTTTTCATAATACAATAGTGGATTTTCTACACTTTCTCCCACTGCTTTTGAGGCAGCAAAATGAATGACACCAGAAATATCTTCGTGATTTTTAAAGAGATTTTGAACCGCACTTTTCTCGCGCAAATCGATGTTTTCAAAAAGGGGTTTTGTTCCAGTAATGCGCTCGATACCCTCTAAAACGTCAAGTGAAGAATTGGATAAATTATCGACAGCAATAACTTCAAAACCTTCTGTTTGAAGGGCTACAACGGTGTGCGAGCCTATAAATCCTAACCCGCCTGTTACCAGTATTTTCATATTTTTTTAGTGTATGGCAAACAACTTACAACTAACAGCTAAATTACCGATAGCATAAGCGCTAAACTATTAAATGTATTCTAAAACAGCGTCGGTAATAAATTTAATTTGTTCGTCATCTAATTCCGTATGCATCGGTAATGCAATGACTTCTTTTACCAATTGATTGGTTACCGGAAAATCAGCTTCGTTATATCTTGAATCTGCATAGGCTTTTTGACTGTGCAAAGGTATTGGATAATAAATAGCACAAGGAATACCTTTGGCCTGGAGGTGTTCTAATAGTCCATCTCGTTTACCATTTAATATGCGTATTACATACTGGTGAAACACATGACAATCGCATGATTCACATATAAATGGCGCCCAAATATTTGGGTTTTGACTTAAAGCCAAACTGTATTTTCTAGCCGCTTCTTGACGCGCTTTATTGTAGCTGTTTAAATGTGGTAATTTTGCTTTTAAAACCCCGGCTTGTATGCTGTCTAATCTCGAATTTACTCCCACAACATCGTGATGGTATCTTTCATACATTCCATGGTTTACAATGCCTCTAATTTTATGTGCTAAAGCATCATCATTAGTGAAAATTGCACCACCATCACCATAACATCCTAAATTTTTAGAAGGAAAAAAGGATGTGGCTGCCACATGACCTATCGTTCCTACTTTCTTTTTAGAGCCATCTTTAGAAGTATAATCAGCACCAATTGCTTGGGCATTATCTTCAATAACGTATAAATTATGTTCGCGGGCAATTTCCATAATAGCATCCATATTAACAGAACGACCAAACAAATGAACGGGAACAATAGCTTTTGTTTTTGGTGTAATTGCTTTGCGAATTCCGTCAAGCGAAATGTTCATGTTGTTCATGTCAACATCTACTAAAACAGGAGTCAATTGCAACAAAGCAATCACTTCTACCGTAGCTGCAAAAGTGAAATCAGCTGTAATTACTTCATCACCGGGCTGTAAATCCAATCCCATCATCGCAATTTGTAAGGCATCGGTTCCATTAGCACAAGGAATTACATGTTTTACACCCAAATATTTTTCTAAATCAGCTTGAAATTGATGTACTAATGGGCCGTTGATATAGGTATTGGTATCTAAAACTTCTTGTATGGAAGCATTTACTTCGTCTTTTATTTTTTCGTATTGACTTTTTAAGTCAACCATTTGTAATTTTTTCATGATTGCATTTTTCTGTGGGCAAAATTACTAATTATCTTTTGAAGTCCTTTTCTTTCTGTTTAAAAAATAATAGAACAAGCTAACTATTACTGTAACAACTAAAGATGAAATGATTAGTTCACTACTCGTTTGTTCTTGAAACATTAGTTTTTTGATAGCAATATTCACTAAGAAAAATACGCTAGCAAAGACCATCATCTTTTGAGAATACAATTTCATATTTTTTTTATTTGAGGAAACAATTGTACTTTTATGACCTTATTTAAGAGCATGAATCAAATATATAATATTATTGTACTCCTTGCATCACAATGCCTTAAAATTTTGGCGCTGTTTAGTCCGAAATTAAAACTTTTTGTGGTGGGACGAAAATCGGTCTTTTCAACACTTGAATCGGAGATACAAACAAACGATAAAACCATTTGGTTTCATGCCGCTTCTCTAGGGGAATACGAACAAGGATTGCCCGTAATGGAAGCCGTTAAACAATACTATCCCAATCACAAAATCATCCTTACTTTTTTTTCGCCATCGGGGTTTGAGGTTCGTAAAAACAATTCGATTGCAGATGTTACGATTTATTTGCCTTTGGATACCCTTTCAAATGCAAAACAATTTGTGCAACTCGTGCATCCCGAAATGGTCTTTTTTATTAAGTATGAATATTGGCCCAATTATTTAAATGAACTTAAGAAACAAGAAATAAAAACCTATTTGATTTCTGGAATATTACGAAAAAATCAAGCTTTTTTTAAGTGGTATGGCAGATTTTATAGAAATGCACTTTCAACATTTGAGTACTTTTTTGTACAAAATGAAAGTTCTAAAGGTCTATTGCAAAACATTGGATTTCATAATGTAAAAGTTTCAGGCGATACTCGTTTTGATAGAGTAGTTTCTATTTTAGAACGTGATAATTCACTGGATTTTATAGTGCAATTTAAAGCGGATAAAACTACAATTGTAATTGGAAGTTCTTGGCCAAAGGATGAAGAATTATTAATTGATTATATCAATAGTAGTGCTGAAAATGTTAAATTTATACTTGCGCCTCACAATATTAATTTAGAGCAAATACAAGCGCTGAAAAAAGCAATTGCCAAAAAAACGATCTTGTTTTCTGAAAAAGATACTGTTGATGTGTCAAATTATGGTGTTTTTATCATCGATACCATTGGGATTTTAACCAAAATCTATTCTTATGCAGATATTGCCTATGTAGGAGGTGGTTTCGGAAATCCGGGCGTACACAATATTTTAGAACCGGCAACATTTGGTGTTCCGGTTGTCATTGGACCAAATTATACTCATTTTGCTGAAGCTACAGCATTAGTAAATTTGGGAGGTTGTATTTCCATTCAAAATCAAACCCAATTGAATGAGGCGTTTGATTTGTTACTTCAAAACGAAGACGAACGACTCGAAAAAGGACACATTTGCAGCACCTTTGTTCAAATGAATAAAGGAGCGACACAAACGGTTATGTCACATATTGGATAGTATTTTAGAATTAGATCAACCCAGCCCTTGTCAACAAAGCGTCCACTTTCGGTTCCTGCCCTCTGAATTTTTTATACAATTCCATAGGTAATTCGGTGCCGCCTTTAGAAAGGACATTGTCTTTGAATTTTGTGGCAACTTCTCGATTGAAAATGCCTTTTTCTTGGAAATAGGCAAACGCATCGGCATCTAAAACTTCCGCCCATTTATAGCTGTAATAACCCGAAGAATAACCGCCTTGGAAAATATGTGAAAACGACGTACTCATGCAATTTTCGGTTACATCGGGATACAAGCTAGTTGATGCCATTGCTTGCTTTTCAAACGCTTTCACATCGTTAATGGTTTGTGATTTTGCATGATAGGCCATATCTAATATCCCAAAACTCAATTGGCGTAATGTAGCCATTCCTTCCAAAAAACTCGCACTTTCCTTAATTTTTTCTACATATGCTTGTGGGATAATTTCGCCCGTTTCATAATGTTTGGCAAATAAAGCTAAGGCTTCGGGTTCGTAACACCAGTTTTCCATAACCTGACTTGGTAATTCCACAAAATCCCAATACACCGAAGTTCCCGATAAACTTGGATAGGTTGTGTTGGCCAACATGCCATGTAACGCGTGTCCAAATTCGTGAAACAAAGTGGTTACTTCGTTAAAAGTCAATAATGATGGTTTTGTTTCAGTTGGTGGGGTGAAATTACACACAATAGAAACATGAGGTCGTTCATTATTACTATCCTTTATATATTGCGGTTTAAAAGAAGTCATCCAAGCACCATTTCGTTTTCCTTTTCTTGGAAAGAAATCGGAGTAAAAAACGGCAACTAAATTTCCTTCAAAATCCAATACTTCAAAAGTTTGGACGTCTTTGTGGTATTTATCTATATCAAAAACTTCTTTGAACGTGATTCCAAATAATTTTTCTGCAATGGTGAATGCTCCCTTTAACACGTTTTCCAGTTGGAAATAGGGTTTTAATACCTCATCATCTAGACGGAATAATTTTTGTTTCAATTTCTCCGAATAGTAAGCGCCATCCCATTTTTCTAATTTGTCAATTCCGTCTAATTCTTTAGCGAAAGCAGTTAATTCAGCAAACTCTTTATGAGCCGCTGGTTTTGCTTTTTCCAATAAATCATTCAAAAAGGAACGTACGGTTTCTGGATTTTGTGCCATGCGCTCTTCCAAAACAAAATGAGAATGGGATGAATATCCCAATAATTTTGCGCGTTTGTGACGCAATTCTACGATTCGTTTTACGTTTTCTTGGTTGTCAAATTCGTTGTTTTGAAAGCCTTTCTTTCCAGCTGCGATGGCGATATTTTTTCGTAATTCACGATTGTCTACATAGGTTACAAAAGGTAAATAACTCGGAAAGTCTAAGGTAAAAACCCAGCCTTCCAGTCCTTTTGATTTTGCCAAACTTGAAGCCATTTCTTTTGCTCCATCCGGTAAGCCTTTTAAATCCGCTTCCACAGTAATGTGTAATTGATAATTATTGGTTTCTGCCAAAACATTTTCACCATACGTTAATTTAAGTTTGGCTAACTCAGTATCAATTTCTCGAAGTATTAACTTTTCGTCTTCTAGGAGTAGGGCTCCATTTCTAGAAAAACCTTTAAATTTTTTGTCGAGTAATGTAGTTTGTTCGGAGGTTAGTGTTAAACTGTCTTTTTGATCATAAATGGTTTTGATGCGTTGGAACAACTTTTCATTCAAAGCTACATCATTACTAAATTCAGTTAATAATGGCGAAACTTCTTGCGCAATTTTTTGCATTTCATCACAGGTTTCTGCCGAATTCAAATTAAAAAAAATTGAAGACAAGCGGTCTAAAGCTTCACCAGCAAAATCTAAGGCTTCAATGGTGTTTTGAAAACTAGGTGTTTCGGGGTTGTTAGCTATGGCATCGATTTCTTTTCGTGCAATTTCAATTGTTTTTTCGAATGCCGGTTGATAATCAGATAGCGCAATCTTGTTAAAAGGTGCAGTAGTATATTTTGTGGTAAATGGTGCTAAAAAAAATGTCATAAAATTTGGTATTATCGATAAAGTGTTTAAATTTGTCGATGAAATGTTGATTAAATCCCTTTTTTCCCCAAATCAAAAGAGATTAAATTTATTATAGTTGTTAGATTTTTGTGAAAAAATCCCAAAGGTCACTTTGGGATTTTTTTTATTTTAATCCTTCAGAGGCTTTTAAAACAGCTTGTTTTAATTCTTCTTTGTAAGCGATAATTTTATCTAAAACACATATATCAGAACTTCCAATAATTTGTGCCGCTAAGATCCCAGCATTTTTTGCGCCGTTTAGCGCAACCGTTGCCACCGGAACACCGCCTGGCATTTGTAAGATCGATAAAACCGAATCCCATCCATCAATTGAATTACTCGATTTTACAGGAACTCCAATCACAGGTAGTGGTGACATAGAAGCTACCATTCCTGGTAAATGAGCTGCTCCACCAGCACCAGCAATAATTACTGAAATGCCTCTTTCGTGGGCATTTTTACTAAAATCGAATAATTTTTCAGGAGTTCTATGTGCTGAAACAATATCTACTTCGGTTTCGATATCAAATCCTTTTAAGATGTCTATGGCTTCTTGCATTACCGGCATATCGGATATGCTTCCCATGATGATGGCTACTTTACTCATAATTTTATTTAAAGATTGAAAAATTTTAAGATTGAAAAATATGTTTTTGACAAAAATAGTTCAATCATACAATCATTCAATGGTTGTACTAATTACGCTGATAGAATTTTTCACTTCTTCAGCAATTTTTCTGGCTACTGCCATGTCTTCATTTACAATGGTAACGTGTCCCATTTTTCGAAACGGTCGTGTTTCTCTTTTTCCGTAAATATGAGGAGTTACACCATCAATTGCCATGATATTGGAGATGTTTTCGTAAACTACTTGTCCAGAATATCCTTCTGAACCTACCAAATTAACCATAATTCCGGCAACTTTGCTATCGGTGTTCCCTAAAGGTAAGTTTAAAATCGCACGTAAATGGTTTTCAAATTGAGAAGTATAACTTGCTTCAATGGAATAATGTCCGGAGTTGTGTGGTCTTGGAGCGACTTCATTCACTAAAATTTGATCGTCTTCGGTTTGGAACATTTCTACAGCTAATAAACCAACATGATGAAATGCTTCTGAAACTTTTAAGGCAATTTCAGTGGCTTTTTGAGCTACTGTTGCATCAATGCGAGCCGGACAAATTACATATTCCACTTGATTGGCTTCGGGATGAAATTCCATTTCAACAACAGGATACGTTTTTACTTCTCCAGAAACCGAACGTGCAACAATTACTGCTAATTCATTTTTAAATGGCACCATCGCTTCGGCAATGCATTCTACATCGGGTAAATTTATAAAGTCTAATGCCGAACGGCAAATTTTAACGCCATTTCCATCATAACCAAATTGCGCGCATTTCCAAACGAAAGGAAATTCTAACTCATCTTTTGCAATTGTAGTTTTCAAATCATTCAAATCCACGAAACGTTGGTGTGGCGAAGTAGGAATATCGTTTGCAACGTAATAATCTTTTTGTTTTCCTTTGTTTTGAATCAAACGCAAAGTTTTTGGTGAAGGATAAATAGGGAGTCCTTCAGCTTCTAGTTGATCTAGGGCGTCTAAATTTACATTTTCAATTTCTATAGTTAGTAAATTGGCCTTTTTACCAAATTGGTAAACTGTGTCAAAATCCATCAAACTGCCTTTGAAAAATTCGTTACAACTCAAGCGAGCTGGAGCTTCGTTATTTGGTTCTAATACTAAAGTTTGAATATCAAATTTTCGGGTTTCGGTCAATAGCATTTTGCCTAATTGTCCGCCACCTAATATGCCTAATTTAAAATCAGAAGAAAAATAATTCATTATGTTGTTGCGTTGCAGTTGTTTTCGCAAAGATACTCAGACAATTGATAATTAACAATTGATAATTGCGATTTGTTACTTATGGAGTTTTTTTAATAAATTTCGAGTTGCGGCTTGATAGGCTGCCGAATGATTTGCATAATCTTGTTCAATGATGATTTTTAATTCATCATGAACCCAATTGTATTTTTTTCCAAGTACAAATAAGGCTCTCATAGCGTACACTTTTGCAGCTACTTTTTCGTTTTGAATCAAGCGATCTATTAGGGCTTCAATTAGAGAGTGTTCTTGTTCATGTGTTAAGGAAATACCATTTTTTCGGTGGTTGCTTTTGGCTAAAAATAAGCAAATTTTTGTGGCGGGTCGAATCGCTGAATCGTCTTTCAATTGTGGGAGTACTTCGCAAAATTGATCGAGGTAGGGCACAAATAGCTTTAATTTTTTTTCACAAACTAATTCTAAACTCCAAAATGCTTTCACATGATTTTTATGTGTAGGATCGAATGCAATTTGAAGAAAATCTTGCAACACATCTAAATGTCGAAGCACATAATTGCTCAGTTGCTCCCGACTTTTTCTATGGGCGGTGCTTTGATCAATTTTAAGAACTAAATCGGTTTTCATTCTGTAAATATACCAAATTTGCAAAAAAGTCAAAATAGTTGGGTTGAAATCCTTCACACTTCATTAAATTTGTTTTTTCATTCAAATGAGTCAAAAGTGATACAATTACACGATAAAAAATTTGAGATTTTCATCGCTGAGGAAGAAATTAACTTTGCGATTGAATCTATGGCAAAACAAATTGAAGCAGATTTTTTTGATGATGTGCCTGTTTTTATTGGTGTTTTAAACGGATCGTTTATGGTAGTATCCGATTTGTTGAAAAAATATAAAGCGCCTTGTGAAGTTTCATTTGTAAAAATGGCTTCTTATGAAGGAATGCAAACAACTAATAAAATAAAGCAACTCATAGGTGTGAATCAAAATCTTGAAGGGCGTTCTGTGATTGTCGTAGAAGATATTGTCGACACCGGAAATACCATAGAAGAATTAAAAGCACTTTTGAAAGAACATCATGTGAAACATTTTAAAATTGCAACATTGTTCTTAAAACCCGACGCTTACACAAAAGATATTAAATTGGATTACGTAGGCATACGAATTCCGGATAAATTCATTGTGGGTTATGGGCTAGATTATGATGGATTAGGCCGCAATTTAAAAGACGTATATCAATTATCAGAATAAACTATTACATAACTACAAACACTAAACAATGATTAACATCGTATTATTTGGGAAACCAGGAGCAGGGAAAGGAACGCAAGCCGAATTTTTAAAAGGGAAATACAATTTAGTGCATTTATCAACTGGAGACATTTTTAGATTCAATATTAAAAATGATACAGAACTCGGTAGATTGGCACAAACTTTTATGGATAAAGGCGATTTAGTACCCGATGAAGTAACCATACAAATGTTACAAAGTGAAGTTGATAAAAACCCACAAGCTGCCGGTTTTTTATTTGATGGCTTTCCAAGAACGCTCGCTCAAGCCAAAGCTTTGGATGCTTTTTTAGCAACAAAACATGAAGAAATTACGGCCACTGTTGCTTTAGAAGCCGATGATAATATTCTTGTGGCACGTTTGTTAGAAAGAGGTAAAACTTCAGGAAGACCCGACGATCAAGACGAAGAAAAAATCCGTAACCGTTATGATGAATACAATCAAAAAACGGCCCCATTGATGCATTATTATAAAGATCAAGATAAGTTTTATGCTGTTGATGGAATTGGTTCAATAGCAGAAGTAACGGAACGTTTAAGTGCCGTATTGGATCAATTATAAGTCGAATAAACCTGTCAAAATATAAATTTCGGACATTCGATTTTTTTTTGGATATTTGCAAACAGAAAAGGAGCTATTTCCGAAATTCGGGACGTAAGCTCTTTTTTTGTAATTTTACACTATGGAACTTTTAATAATACTTTTTTTAATCCTTTTAAATGGTGTCTTCTCAATGTCTGAAATCGCTCTGATTTCTGCTCGAAAAAATCGTTTAGAAACAGCAGCGAAAAAAGGAAATAAGAATGCAAAAACCGCGTTGGATTTAGCCAATTCGCCCAACGAATTTTTATCCACTGTTCAAATCGGGATTACACTAATCGGAATTTTAACGGGTATATATTCTGGAGATAAGATTACGCAAGACATGCAAGATTTTGTTGCCAGTTTCCCGGCTTTATTGCCTTATTCGCATTCCATTGCTGTGGGTATTGTTGTAGTAACTTTAACTTTTTTCTCGCTAGTATTGGGCGAATTACTGCCCAAGCGCATTGGACTCAATTATCCTGAAGGTATTGCAAAAGCAGTTGCATTCCCGATGAAAATTGTTTCAACAGTTACCATGCCTTTTATATGGTTACTAACTAAATCTACCGATTTTTTATTGAAAATGTTGCAAATAAAGCCTACGGCGGATGGTAAAGTAACGGAAGAAGAAATCAAAGCTATTATTAAAGAAGGAACTGAGGTTGGAGAGGTGCAAGAAATTGAACAAGATATCGTGGAACGTGTGTTTCATATTGGCGATCGTAAAGTGAATTCGTTAATGACACACCGTAGCGATATTGTGTATTTGTCTTTAGAAGATTCGCAAGAAGAAATCAAAGCAAAAGTAATTGATGAATTGCATTCGGTATATCCAGTGTGTGAAGATAATTTGGATAATGTGTTCGGATTGGTCTTGTTAAAAGACTTATTTGTGAGTTTTGAATCGGGAAAATTTGATTTAAAAGCTATTACAAGAGAACCCGTTTATTTGATCGAACAAACGTCGGCGTATAAAGCTTTAGAAAATTTCAAAACTTCAAAATTGCATTATGCATTTGTGGTCGATGAACATGCTATTTTTCAGGGGGTGATTACCTTAAATGATATTTTGGAAGCCTTAGTGGGTGACGCTTCTGATTTTGATGAAGACGAATACAAGTTAGTGTCAAATGAAGACGGTACTTGGTTAGTAGATGGACAATATTCGCTACACGACTTTTTAACCTTTTTTGATTTAGATGAACTCACCACCGATTATGAGGTGACTACCGTAAGCGGATTTTTCATCACCGAACTGGGTAATATTCCATCTCAAGGCGAGAAAATAATTTGGAATAAATTAGAGCTAGAAGCATTGACTATGGATGGTGCCAAAATAGACAAAGTTCTGATCAAACAATATAAAGAATAATAAAATGTTCAGTGTGTAGTATCTAATAAGCAGATTTATATACAGTACATTTCAAATAACAAATTGGCGTCAGAAATAGAAGTATTAGTAGGTTAAAATCACTGAAAATTCAATACTGATGACTGAACAATAAGAAAAGATGACAGAAGGAAATTTTGTAGACTATGTAAAAATATATGTTTCTTCCGGTAAAGGAGGAAAAGGATCTTCGCATTTGCACCGTGAAAAATTTATTGAAAAAGGAGGGCCTGATGGTGGTGATGGAGGACGAGGCGGACACGTATTTATTAAAGGCAATAAAAACCTTTGGACCTTATTTCATTTAAAATTTTTGAAACACATGCGTGCGGGTCACGGAGGCGATGGTGGAAGTTCAAGAAGTACAGGGCATGATGGCGAAGATAAGTATATTGAAGTTCCGCTTGGAACGGTTGTAAAAGACCAAGAAACAGGTGATGTGCTATTTGAAATTACCGAACACGATGAGGTTAAAATTCTTGCAGAAGGTGGAAAAGGAGGATTAGGTAACTGGCATTTTAGAAGTGCTACCAATCAAACACCACGATATGCACAACCTGGAATGCCTGTCAAGGAAGTGGATGTTACACTAGAATTGAAAGTATTGGCCGACGTTGGTTTAGTAGGTTTTCCAAATGCTGGAAAATCAACCTTGCTTTCGGTGCTTACTTCAGCCAAACCCAAAATTGCCGATTATCCATTTACTACTTTGAAGCCTAATTTAGGAATTGTAGCGTATAGAGATTTTCAATCGTTTGTAATGGCCGATATTCCTGGAATTATTGAAGGTGCTGCCGAAGGAAAAGGTTTAGGGCATTATTTTTTACGACACATTGAACGTAATTCTACTTTATTGTTTTTGATTCCTGCAGATGCAGATGATATTAAAAAAGAATATGAAATATTATTGGATGAATTGCGTCGCTATAATCCTGAAATGTTAGATAAAGATCGTTTGATTGTCATTTCAAAATGCGATATGTTAGACGATGAATTACGCGCAGAATTGAAAATACAATTGGATGTAGCATTCAAAGGAACACCTTATTTATTTATATCTTCAGTGGCCCAACAAGGCTTACAAGAGTTAAAAGACAAATTGTGGCAAATGTTGAATGTTGAAGAAAAATAATATCAAAATGGTTTATAATTAAAGCACCTTCATTTGACGGTGCTTTTTTTGTTTTTAATGCAGTAATTCTAAAATAAAGTTAAAATTGATACAATCTTACATGATTTTTTCCTGTTAATTTTATCGAAATCGTATTTTTAAGTATATTCGCAATTCAAATCAAAAGACACCTATTTATTATGAAAAAAGTATTATTATTTGTCGTATCAGCTATTATGTTGATTCCAGCATCGGTAAAAGCAGATGAAGGAATGTGGTTTTTAATGTTCATTGAACGTTTGAATCACCGCGACATGCAAAAAATGGGCTTACAATTAACAGCCGAAGAAATTTACAGCATTAACAATCACAGTTTAAAAGATGCAATTGTGCAGTTTAATGGGGGATGTACAGCTGAGATGATTTCAAAAGATGGTTTAGTTTTAACCAATCACCACTGTGGATATGATGCTATTGCCGAATTATCTTCAGCTGGAAAAAATTATTTAAAAGACGGATATTGGGCCGCCAACAGAAAAGAAGAATTAAAACCATCTAGTTTGTTCGTTCGTTTCTTTGTGCGTATGGATGATTGTTCAAAAAGAATACTATCGGTTGTAACACCAGGAATGAGCGAAGCAGAAAGAGAAAAAGCAATCAATCAAGAAATCGCTAAAATTGAAAAAGAAAACAACGAAGGTGGAAAATATACCGTTTCTGTTCGTCCGTTTTTTCAAGGTAACGAATACTATTATTTCGTATACCAAGATTATAAAGACGTTCGTTTGGTAGGTACGCCTCCAGAAAGTTTAGGAAAATTTGGTGGAGATACAGACAACTGGGAATGGCCACGTCACACAGCTGACTTTTCTATGTTTAGAGTTTATGCTGATGCAAATGGTAATCCAGCAGACTATTCTACAAACAATGTTCCGTTACAACCAAAACACCATTTACCTGTAAATTTAGGTGGTGTTAAAGAAAATGACTTTGCCATGATCTTAGGGTATCCAGGTAGAACCAACCGTTGGATGCCAGCTGGAGGAATTGAGCAAAATGTAAAATATGCTTATCCAGCATGGGTTGAAGGTTCAAAAACCGGAATGGATAACATGAAAAAATACATGGTACAAAGCGAAGCATTAAATCTTGTGTATGCTTCAAAATTTGCAGGAGTAGCAAACTATTGGAAAAACCGTCAAGGAATGATTGATGCCTTATCAAAGTTTGGAACAGCTAAAACGAAAGCAGCTCAAGAAGCGAAATTTAATACTTGGGCCAACCAACCTGCTAACAAAGCAAAATACGGTAATGTAGTAGCAACCATCAATAATTATTATGCAATGACGAATGAAAAATCGCGTCATGATAATTATTTACAACAGTTATTCAGAACTTCTGCTTTTGGTACTATTGGAAGAACTTTAGGAAGACAATTGGATGCATATGCAAAAGCTGATGCAGCTAAACGTGGTGAAATGGCTCCTGCTATTATGGAAATGGTGGATGAAATGTATAAAGAGTTACACATTCCAGCAGAAAGAGATATATTAGCGGCGCAATTGAGTTTGTATGCTAAAAAATCAGGATATGCTTTGGCTCCTACAGTTGAAAAATTAGCGGCAACCAATGGTGGCGATTTTACACAATATGTAAAAGAAACTTTTGAAACGAGTATTTATACTTCTAAAGATAAAATCAAAGCATTTTTAGATACCCCAAGTGATGCAGCATTAGCAAACGATCCTTTACACATATTGACCCTAGATTTAGTGGCTCATTTTGGAAAAAGAAGCGAAGAGTTAATGAAAGCTCAAAATGATTTTGGTGCAGCTTACCGTTTATTAGTAGAAGGATTAAGAGAGTCTAAAATTGGAGAAATTAAATATCCAGATGCTAACTCAACTTTACGATTAACATATGGAAAAGTTCGTTCTTTACCAGCTGACAAACGTAATGATGCTTCAATCAACAACTACACAACGTTAGCAGGTCAAGTTAAAAAATACAAAAAAGGTGATTTGGAATTTGATTTACCAGCACGAGTATTAGAAATGAACGCTAAAAAAGAATTTGGTCGTTATGCTGATAAAGATGGTTCTTTACATGTTTGTTTCTTAACAGATAATGACATTACAGGTGGTAACTCAGGTTCTCCAGTATTGAATGGTAAAGGAGAGTTGATAGGGTTAGCCTTCGACGGAAACATTGAAGCTATGGCAGGTGATGTTATTTTTGATACTAAATTACAAAGAACAATTAATGTTGATATTCGTTACGTATTGTGGGTAATTGAGAATTTCTCAGGAGCTAAACATATTGTTGACGAAATGACAATTGTAAAATAATTTATGCATTACAATAAAAAAAGCGCCTTGAGTAATCAAGGCGTTTTTTTTATGAAAAATCTAAAATCAATTCACTATTTTTGAGCTATGAAATACAGCTTGTTTTGCTTTTTCTTTTTTTCACTTTTTGCCTTTTCTCAAACTAGTTTTGAGAGAGGAGAAAAACTGTGGCTGCAGAGAAAACCAAACGATGCTAAATTACTGTTTCAAGATTACTTGAAATCTAATCCCAATCATTCAAAAACATTAGAATATTTAGGAGATATAGCTGGAAGTCAAAAACAGTGGGATCAAGCTATAGGGTATTATAAAAAATTGAAGAATAGCTTTCCTAAAGATGCCAATTATTGTTTTAAATATGGTGGCGCTCTTGGAATGAAGGCAAAAGAATCCAATAAATTTAAAGCGCTTGGAATGATTGATGATGTAGAAAGTGCATTTTTAACCGCCGCAAAATTAGATGTCAAGCACCTTGAGTCACGATGGGCACTGGTTATGCTATACCTCGAATTACCTACTATTGTTGGTGGAAGTGAAAAAAAAGCGCAAATCTATGCCAATGAACTACAGCGAATTTCAAATGTTCAGGGCTATTTGGCAAAAGGCTATATCGATTCGTATTTCAAACGGTACGGTAAAGCAGAATTACAGTATAGGAAAGCTTACGAAATTGATCCTTCAAAAATTGTCTTTGAAAAGTTATATGACTTATATTTGAATAAGCTTAAAGACAAAACAAAAGCCAATATGTTAAAGGAACAGTTTGAAAACAAAATAGGATAACTGTACAATAGTTAATCATTAATTCGATTTGCAAATTGACAGCGTAACAATTCAATATAATTATGAGAACACATTTCATAGCCATTGGCGGTGCAGCCATGCACAATTTAGCCTTAGCGCTTCACAACAAAGGATATCATGTAACGGGTAGCGATGATGCCATTTTTGAGCCTTCCAGATCGCGTTTGGAAAAAAAAGGATTATTGCCCCAAGAAGAAGGATGGTATCCCGAAAAAGTTACTGCCGATATTGAAGCCATAATTTTAGGAATGCATGCTAAAGCTGATAACCCAGAATTATTGAAAGCACAAGAATTGGGATTGAAAATTTATTCGTATCCCGAATTTTTGTACGAACAATCCAAAAATAAGACCCGAGTGGTTATTGGGGGTTCGCACGGCAAAACTACCATTACTTCGATGATTTTACACGTTATGCATTATCACAATATCGAAGTGGATTATATGGTAGGAGCCCAATTGGAAGGTTTTGATACCATGGTGCATTTGACTGAAAACAACGATTTTATAGTGCTTGAAGGCGATGAGTATTTGACTTCACCCATCGATTTGCGACCTAAATTTCATTTATACCAACCCAATATAGCCTTGTTGTCTGGAATTGCGTGGGATCATATCAATGTGTTTCCTACATTTGATAATTACGTGGAACAATTTAGAATTTTTGCGAATCAAATTACACGTGGCGGTATTTTAATCTATAACGAAGAAGATGAAGCCGTAAAATCGGTCGCTGAAGGCACAGAAAATCCCATACGAAAAATTGCATATCAAACCCCTAGTTATTCCGTCGATAACGGAACCACTTTGTTGGACACCCCTGAAGGGCCAATGCCAATCGAAGTTTTTGGAGCGCATAATCTAAGTAATTTAGCGGGTGCCAAATGGATTTGTCAATGTATGGGGGTAGACGAAGCTGAATTTTATGAAGCCATTGCAAGTTTTAAAGGGGCAAGTAAACGTTTGGAAAAAATTGCCGAAAGCGCAAATAAAGTAGCCTATAAAGATTTTGCACATTCTCCTAGTAAAGTTTCAGCTACCACGAAAGCCGTTAAAGCACAATATCCCGATAGAAAACTTGTAGCCTGCTTAGAGTTGCATACTTATAGTAGTTTGAATGCCGAGTTTTTAAAAGAATACGAAGGCGCTCTAGATGCAGCAGATGTTGCAGTTGTTTTTTATTCGCCAGATGCTGTAAAAATCAAACGTTTGGAGGAAGTCACGTACGATCAAATTGCAGCATCATTTCAACGGGAAGATCTGATTATTTACACCAATCCAACTGAATTCAAAGACTTTTTATTCAGCCAAGATTTAGAGCATTCTGCATTATTATTGATGAGCTCTGGAAATTATGGCGGATTGAATTTCGATGAGGTGAAAGACTTAATTTCATAAATTATTTAATTTGAAGATTTGAGCATTTACTTGGTTTCAAATCTTCAAATTGATTTTTTTCTATTTTTACCTAATAAACGCCAAAATAAATGTTATGTATACGCCAATCCATCAGTGGGCTGAAGACGATCGTCCCCGAGAGAAATTTCTACTCAAAGGCAAAGCTGCCTTATCAGATTCCGAATTATTAGCTGTATTAATTGGTTCGGGTTCTCGCAATGAGAGTGCCGTTCAATTGTGTCAACGCATTTTAGCGTCAACCGATCACAATCTCAATCGATTGGGAAAAATGTCAATTGCGCAACTCACTCAATTCAAAGGTATTGGTGAGGCAAAAGCCATTTCAATAGCTGCCGCATTAGAGTTAGGCAGAAGACGTAGAGCGGAGGACGTTGTAGCGTCCAACAAAATCACGTCCAGTAAATCTGTTTTCGATATCATGCAACCTATTATAGGCGAATTACCTCATGAAGAATTTTGGGTTTTGTATCTTAATAATTCCAATAAAGTCATCTGCAAAGCCCAACTCTCGAAAGGTGGTATTACCGGTACGGTTGTGGATATACGTTTGTTGTTTAAAATGGCAGTAGAACAATATGCCACAGCATTGATACTCATACACAATCACCCTTCTGGAAAACTTATGGCAAGTGAGGCCGATATACAGATTACAAAAAAAATAAAACAAGCCGGTCAAACGTTAGAAATTCAAGTATTGGATCATATTATCATTACCGAAAATAGCTATTTGAGTTTTCAAGATACCGGTATCTTTTGATTTTTTTGAAACTCATTGGCACATCTTTTTATAATAAAATTTATATTGTGTCCTTTTCATTTGGAACAATAATTATGTAAATTTTAAGACGGCATAATTTTTTATCTTCAATAGAAGCCGTAATTTTATCAAAAATTAATACGTATGAAAAATATTTCAGTTATAGTTGCAACTCTTCTATTGACCCTGTCGGCTTCGGCTCAGTTTACCCAAAAAGCATTACCCTATTCCTACAATGCACTAGAGCCCTTTATTGATGCTCAAACTATGGAAATTCATTTCAGTAAGCACCATGCTGCTTATGTAAAAAATTTGAATAGCGCAATTGCTGGAACTGAAAATGAAAAAGCTAGCTTAAACGAAATTTTCGCAAAAATTTCAACACTTTCTCCGGCAATTAGGAATAACGCTGGAGGTCATTTTAATCACGAATTATTTTGGTCGGTTTTAACGCCCGAAAAAAATACAAAAATGTCGCCCGAATTAGAAAAAGCAATTGTAGAGACTTTTGGAAGTTTAGACGGGTTAAAAGAAAAACTAAATGCAGCAGGAGCGAGTCGTTTTGGCTCGGGTTGGGCTTGGTTAGTAGTTTCTAAAGAAGGAAAATTAATAGTAGCATCTACCCCGAATCAAGATAATCCTTTGATGGATGTTGCTGAGGTAAAAGGAATGCCTATTTTAGGGATAGATGTGTGGGAGCATGCTTATTATTTAAAATATCAAAATAAAAGAGCCGATTATCTAGCCGCATTATGGAATGTGGTAAATTGGACCGAAGTGAGTCATCGCTACAAAGCGGCGCTACCAAAACCGGATACGTTTGCCTCTTGGCCAGAAATTAAAGCTTTTCATAAGGTAATGTCACAAACCTTTCATCCAAGTGAGGAAGGCAACCTGCAACCTATAAAAGAGCGAAGTGCTGAAATGGCCGAAAAAGCAATGGCATTAAAAACGAACATAATTCCAACTCCGTTTCATAAAAAAGAAATTATTGCAGCTGTTAATACATTAGCAAAAGAAAGCAAAGCCTTGGATAAATTAGTGAAAGCTAAAGCTAGTGATGCAACAATAACAAAGGCGTTAGGGAATTTACATGATGTATTCCATACTATAGTTGGTTTGTGTACACACGATTCAGAATAGTATTTTTGTTTACAAATAACCTTGTGCTTAGCAATATGCACAAGGTTTTTTTATTACAAAATATTTAAGAAATTTTTATTACGAATTTACTATATTGCAACTCTAAATTTAGGTTAATATAAGAATGATAAGTACAAAAAACATACGGTTTTCATACAGCAAGGAGCAGGAATTTATTTTTCCAGATTTGTATTGTGAAGCGGGTAGTACGTTATTAATTACGGGCGATTCGGGCAAAGGAAAAACGACCTATTTACATATCCTAGCCGGTTTGTTATCCCCAACTACAGGTGAAATATGTATTGATGATACGAATATCGTTTCGTTGTCTGAAAAAAAAACCGATCGTTTTAGAGGCAAACATATTGGAGTAGTTTTTCAAAAATCGTATTTTATAGCGGCATTGTCTGTGTTGGAAAATTTAGAAATGTCCAGTTGGTTGGCCACCGGTAAAAAGCATACCAAGCGAGCTAAAAAATTATTGACACAATTAGGAATTGAAGAGCAGGCTTCAAAATTACCCGCTCAATTGAGTATTGGGCAACAACAACGTGTTTCTATTGCTCGTGCTTTAATGAATGAACCTAAAGTGCTTTTGGCCGATGAACCTACTTCTAGTTTAGACGATAAAAATGCAGAAAAAGTAATAGAGTTGCTCACGTCACTCTCCAAAGAGTATAAAGCAGCTTTATTGATAGTAACACACGATAGTCGAATTAAAGAAAAATTTATCAATAAAATTACGTTGATATGATTGCAAAATTAGCTTGGAAAAATATTTGGTTCAAACCATTAAATACCGTTTTGAGCGTTGTTTTGTTGACCTCGAGCGTTGCTATTATTACCACACTTATTTTACTGGAAAAGCAATTCGAAGAAAAGTTTTCAAGTAATATAGAAAATGTCGATTTAGTATTGGGCGCCCAAGGAAGTCCGTTGCAATTAATTTTGTCATCGGTTTATCAAGTGGATGCACCTACAGGAAATATTAGTTATGATTCGGCAAAAGTTTGGATGAACCATCCCTTTGTTGAAAAAGCAATCCCACTTGCCTTTGGCGACAATTATCGAGGGTATAAAATTTTGGGAACCACCCCTGATTACTTGTCAAAATATAACGCCAAAGTTACTGACGGTGTGCTTTTTGAAAAGAATTTTGAAGTGGTTGTTGGTAGTGAAATAGCACAAAAATTAAGTTTAAAAGTGGGGGATGAGTTTTATGGATCTCATGGTGATGCTGAAGAAGGAGAAGTTCATGAAGATTATGCTTACAAGGTGGTTGGAATTGCATCTGAAACAGGAAAAGTCGTAGATAATTTAATAGTTTGTACCATTCCTACCGTTTGGCAAATGCACCACCAGCATGAAGAAAATCCGGCCCATGGTGAAGAGGGTCACATTCACGAAGCGGGTGAACATGAGCACGAAGAAGCGGATCTAACTATTGACGAACCCAATATGGAAGTAACCGCAGTGTTATTAAAAATTCGCAATCAAATGGCAAAATTGACGTGGCAGCGCGTAATTCCACAAAATACAAAAATGCAAGCCGTATCTCCAGCTTTTGAAGTCAATCGATTGTTTGGTTTATTTGGTATTGGTGTAACAGCGCTGCAATATTTAGCCTACGGTATCATGGTAATTTCTGGAATTTCGATTTTTATTGCACTCTATACTTCTCTAAAAGAACGTGAACCAGAATTTGCGTTGTTGCGCGTCAATGGCGCTAAAAGATTTCAATTGTTGCAAATTGTAATGTTCGAAAGTATATTGCTTTGTGTTGTGGGATTTGTTTTTGGATCCATTACCGGAAGGGTTGCGCTTAGCATGCTTTCGAATGCTTCAGAGGCAGATTTTAAAATGAGTTTTGATCCCTATACTTTTTTATGGCAAAAAGAAGGTATTTTGTTAGTAATAACGCTATTGGTTGGTAGTATTGCAGCATTAATTCCTGCCATAAAAGCCTATAATTTAAATATTTCAAAAACATTAGCTAATGCGTAATTATATTAAATTCTTGGTTGCTTTGTGTGTATTTATTTCTTTATTGAGTTTTGAAAAAAACACTAAGACCCAATCGTTATCGAAAGATAACACAACTATAACTAATGATACACTCACTTGGAAATTATTAGGTGATATCAAATACATTCGAAAAAAACACGCTACTTATGGAGAGGTAGAATTTCCACAAGTCAATTTAAAATTGAAATCTTACCACAATAAAACAGTTTGTTTGACAGGTTTTATCGTGCCAATTGATGCTAAAAACTATGCCTTGAGCAAAAATGTTTTTGCTTCTTGTTTTTTTTGTGGCAAATCGGGACCCGAGACTATTACGGGTTTGAAATTTAAAGGAGGCTTGCCCAAACTTAAAACCGACACCTATTTGACCATAAAAGGAACATTTAAAGTTAATGAAACCGATGTAGACAATTGGATCTATAATATTGAAAATGCCGAAATAGTTTCTAAAAAATAACCGCTCTTGCAAAATTTTAAACATAAGAAACACCTTTTTTTTGATCTAGATCATACACTTTGGGATTTTGATAAAAATTCGGCTTATGCTTTTGAAATTATTTTCAAAGAGCAAGATTTTAAGATTTCGTTATCCGATTTTTTACGCCATTATATTCCAAGAAATCAACATTATTGGAAATTGTATCAAGTTAATGAAATTTCGCATGAGCACTTACGTTATTATCGGTTAAAAGATGTTTTTGATGAATTGCAGTTTCCTGTTTCGGATAAGATGATTCATCAAATTTCGGAGGACTATATCAAGTATTTGCCCGATAGCAATCATTTATTTGATGGAGCGATTGAATTACTAGACTATTTGAAACCCAAATATACTTTGCACATCATTACCAATGGTTTTGCATCGGTGCAACAAAAAAAGATTAAAAATGCCCAACTCGAATCGTATTTTACTACCGTAACGAATTCGGAAATGGCAGGTGAAAAAAAACCACATCCCAGTATATTTAATTATGCATTATCTTTGGCTAATGCCGCCAAAGAAGAGAGTGTAATGATTGGTGATAGTTTTGAAGCGGATATCTTAGGTGCTTTAGAGGCTGGAATTGATGCGATTTACTTTAATGAACACCATAGTAAAATAGAAACCCAAGTGTTGCAAATAAACCATTTGTTAGCCTTGAAAAATATATTATAAATATGAAAAAAATTGCAGTATTTGTATTCGTGTTGTGCTATTCATTTATAGTTGCACAGGAAAATTATAAATATGTTATCGTGCCCAAAAAATTTAGTTTTTTTAGTGAAGAAAATGAATACAATACGAGTACGATGACCAAAGTCTTTTTTGAAAAAGAAGGTTTTATAGTCTTTTTTGATACCGATGAATTTCCTAGCGAGTTGGCAAATAATCGATGCTTAGCTTTGTTTGCAAATCCTTTAAAGAAAAGCAATATGTTTGTTACAAAAATCAATTTTGAATTGAAAGATTGTGCCAATAAAGTGGTTTATACTAGTATTTCGGGAAGTAGTAGAGAAAAGGAATATCAAAAATCCTATAACGAATCTTTTAGAATGGCCTTGATGGCAATGAAGGGGCAGTTGAATTTTACAAATTCGAGTCAAGAAGTGGTTTCAAACTTATATAATAGTGTTTCAGTCGTTCCTACTATAGACAACAGCAAGAATACAGCAAAAGAAAAATTAGTGGCAGTACCCATTCAAAATGGTTACAAACTAGAGAATAGTGTTTCAGAGGTAATTTATGAACTGTTAGCAACTAGTATCGAAAATGTGTTTACCGCAAAAAAAGGCTCGATAAACGGAACTTTTCTGAAGAAAAATACCGGTTGGTTTTTTGAATATTATCAAAATAACCAGTTGATTTCAGAAAAAGTGGAAGTTAAGTTTTAATCTGTCCCACCCAATCAATAGCCATATTTATCTTTCCATCGATTTTTTAAAAAATGTCTTAGTTCGTTTTCACGTGCATTTTCACCTGGCTCATAAAATAGGGTCTCAGAAATTTCAGTAGGTAAAAATTCTTGTTCGACAAAGTTGTTTGGGAAATCGTGCGAATATTTGTATTCCTCTCCATAACCCAATTCTTTCATTAATTTAGTTGGGGCATTTCGTAAATGAATAGGAACGGGTAAATCTCCTGTTTGTTTTACCATTTGTTGCGCTTTTCCTATGGCCAGATAACTTGCATTGCTTTTTGGAGAAGTAGCTAAATAAATGGCACATTGACTCAAAATAATGCGACTTTCAGGATAGCCAATAGTTGCTACGGCTTGAAACGCATTATTTGCCATGATAAAGGCAGTTGGGTTCGCATTTCCAATGTCTTCACTAGCTAAAATCAGTAGTCGTCTTGCTATAAATTTTACATCTTCGCCACCTTCAATCATTCGGGCTAACCAATAAACAGCACCATTTGGGTCGCTTCCACGTATTGATTTGATAAAAGCCGAAACTATATTATAATGCTGTTCACCTGTTTTGTCATACAATACGGTATTTTTTTGGACCAATTGCATGACTTTTTCATTGGTAATTTCAATTGCATCACTTTCTGAAGCGTTGATAACCAATTCGAAAATATTCAATAATTTTCGCCCATCGCCACCAGAAAGTCTTAATAGTGCTTCGGTTTCTTTTAATTGAATGTCTTTGTTTTGAAGCTGAACGTCGGTTTTCATGGCACGGTATAGTAGTGTTTCCAAATCGTCTTTGGTAAACGCATTCAGAACATATACCTGACATCTTGACAATAAAGCGGGAATCACTTCGAAACTTGGATTTTCAGTTGTTGCACCGATCAACGTTATCCAACCTTTTTCTACCGCTGCTAATAATGAATCTTGTTGCGATTTGCTAAAACGATGGATCTCGTCAATAAAAAGTATTGGATTTTTTGCGGTAAATAAACCGCTACTTTGTTTCGCTTTTTCAATGACTTCACGAATGGCTGCAACCCCCGAATGTATGGCGCTCAATTGGTAAAATGGACGCTTGCTTTCTTGTGCCATAATTTGTGCCAAGGTAGTTTTTCCAGTTCCAGGTGGCCCCCATAAAATCAAACTCGGAATTAATCCTTTGGCAATTTGTTGTGTTAACGAACCTTCAGGTCCAACTAAATGCAATTGGCTGATGTAATCCGATAATTGTTGTGGGCGAATGCGTTCGGCTAAGGGTTGGTTCATGCTGTAAAATTACAATTTTATGACAAATGTGCATAAAATTATTTTTGGCTTTATCTTTGGGTATTTAAAAAGATGGAAAAACAGCACGACAACCCTTTTCAGTTTACTAAAGCGGTCCTATTATTGCCGTTGTTTTTTGTACTAACTTTATGGTTGGTTTTTTGGTATGAATTACATTTTCAAGATAGCTTATCGCATTTTGGGGTATATCCTAGAGAAATTTTCGGTTTGAAAGGAATTTTTTTCAGCCCGTTTTTGCATGGTGATATCGAACATTTGGCCAATAATTCTATTGCGTTATTGATATTGTTGCCTATTTTGAGATATTTCTACAAGGAACAATCGTTTTTGGTGTTGTTTTTAGGAATTCTATTTTCTGGATTAGGAACGTGGCTTTTGGGAAGACCCAATTATCACATTGGCGCCAGCGGATTAATTTATGCTTTGGTGAGTTTTATTTTTTTCAAAGGCATTTTTACCAAATATTACCGATTGGTCGCTCTATCCTTCACTGTCGTAATTTTATACGGTGGCAGTGTTTGGTATATGTTTCCACATGTGCAAGAAGGAATTTCTTGGGAAGGGCATTTGGCCGGGTTTAGTGTAGGATTGGTTTTGGCTTTATTGTTAAAAACACCGCAGTTTGGAAAAACAATTTTTTACGAATGGCAACAACCCGATTTCAATCCTGAGCACGATCCATTTATGAGGAACTTCGATGAAAATGGAAATTTCAATCCGCCACCAAAACCAGAAGATGTTATTAAAGATTATTTCAATTCTTCGATGAAAGTGGTATATGAGTTTTTAGGAGGTAAGAAGTGAGTCAATGTGGCAATGAGTTAATTAGCCAATTAAATTGATTTACTCAAAAAATATTGGCACATTGTCACATTGAAAAATCGACTAATTAAGTCTCTGTCTCAGAGCTTCATACAAAAAAGCACCACAAGCTACCGAAACATTTAATGATTCGATAGTACCAAACATAGGTAATTTTGCTTTTTCATCTACAATTTTTAATACTGAAGGATTTACTCCTCGGTCTTCGCTACCCATAATAATGGCTACACCTTCGTTAAGGTTGATGTCATAAATATGGTGTTCGGTTTTTTCAGTTGCCGCAACGGTTTTGATGCCGCTTCCTTGTAAATAGAAAATAGCATCTTTTATGTGATCAACTTTACAAATAGGTACATTAAAAACCGCACCAGCCGAAGTTTTAACGGTGTCACCATTTACTGGAGCCGAGCCTTGTTTTTGGATAATGATTCCGTCAACACCTGTGCATTCTGCAGTTCTGATGATGGCGCCAAAGTTACGCGCATCTGATAGTTGGTCTAAAATTAGGAATAAAGGGTTTTTACCACTTTCAATAACACTTTCAACCATAGTCTCTAATGCAACAAAAGAAATAGGTGCAATGGTTGCCACGGCACCTTGGTGATTGTTTGGTGTTAATCGGTTTAGTTTTTCAACGGGAACATATGAAAAATTAATGTTATTTCTTTTCATTGTTTTCATCAAATCTTGCATCAAGTCGCCTTGTGCTTCTTTTTGAACGAAAACTTTGTCAATTTCCTTTTTGGCGTTGATGGCTTCAATAATAGCCCTAATTCCGAATATTTGGTTCTCTTTTTCCATGGTGCAAAGATAGCTAATTAAGAATTAAAAATTGCGTATTAATCGGAATATCCTAAAATTTAGTAATTTAAAATCGAAGCTAGAAATTTGTCTTAAAACTAATATGTACGATTGAATTAGAAAGTTTAATGGCTTGATTGCTGGTGCTTCCGTTGGCATAAATTAAATTGAAGAAACCATTTTTTGTAAACAATCCAAAACCAAATCCTAACCCTAACAGTTTATCTTTCTGTTCAGTGGTTATGTCTTGTATGTAACCATAATCGGTAATGGTGTGCACGTATAAATTAGCTGCTAACAGGTAACGATATTCTGCCATAATTCCACAAAACACATTGGCTTGCAAACTATTTTCGTTGAAGCCTCTTATCGAGTTAATTCCGCCAAAACGATATAATTCATTCGTAATATACTCCTTACTTTGTAAATAATAGGCCTGATTTTTTATTAATATGCTGTTCTTTTGATCCCATTCAAAATGATGGCTAATTTCTACTTGACCAAAGAACTGTCTTGATTTTGATTGGGTAAGTGAGCGGTTTCCCCAACCTATTTTGGTTGTGATTTTTGTTTGTTCGGGAAAAACTGTAGCATCTTTCCTGTAGGATAAGTGTTCAAAACTACCAGTAATAAAAGCGGCAGAAAAATTAGTAATGTTTGACACGTTATTTTCCAATAGGCTTACCGATTTGGTTTTTTGATAGCCCAAATAGGCTTTGGTATTGTAGGAAAAAAGGTAGCCTAAGTTTAGATCAGTAATCGTATTTTGAAAGGTAGAATCTTGTTTAAAAATGCGCAAGCTGGATTTAACTCCGAAGGGAGTTTTAAATAAATAAGGCAATTCGGTTCCCAAATTAAATGAGGTTTGTTGGTTGCCGTCGTTTTTCCAGTACACGTTAATTTTTTCACCCGAATTGAAAATATTTTGCAATTGCAAATCCAAATAGCCGTTAAAGGTGAGTTGGCTTTGATTATCATTTGAAAATCCTATAAATCCATCAAATTTATTGGGTTTCGATTTTTCGATATACACAAAAATTTTGGTCGAGTCGGTCGTGAATAAAATCTCAGGATATTTTTTCTGACGCACAAACGGTAGTTTTTCAAATTCGTCGTGGATTTGTTTTATGTTTTCTTGATTGAAAGTTGCAGTCTTTGCTTTTTTTGTAATGGCTTTCTTGATGCCTGTTGGAAATTGATCATAGCCTACTATAACAAGGTCGGTTAGTATTCTTTTGGAATTCAGATTTAACTCCAAATTGGATAGCAGGCGATTGTTTGTTTTTTGTTGGTTGGTCAGTTTGAGGGTTGCTAGGGAAAACCCTTGCTTTTCCAGCAAATTGATTTTCTGATTTAGAAAAAGCGCTGTTTCTTGAAAGGGGAGGGTTAACGAATCGGTTGTGAGTTGAAGTATTTTTTTTTCACGTTCAGAAAGTCCACCTAAATATATAGTATTGAATTTCATATGATGCCCTAGTTGATACTGAAACACAAAGCTGCTGTCGTTACTCTTTTTTTGTAAAAGCAGCGTTGTGTCTATGTAGCCTTGTTGGATTAACTGGGTTTCAATGCGTTTTTGTTCTTCAAGTAGTAATGCTACAGTAGCGTGTTTCTTTATATAGGGTAGGCTATCGATGGTTTTTGTTTCGCTTTCCGATTTTCCTTCTATGGTGATATAGAAATGCTGTCCCAATGAAAATTGAAAACATAAAAACAACATATAGCTCAAAACCGATTTCATAGTGGTAAAGAAACGAAAAAAAGTAAAATAAATTTTACAGGCTCGTCGTAATTCTGAACTTGTTTAAATAATGTAAGGTAATTATTCACAGGATTTTTTGTTATTAATTTCGGTAACTCAATACCAGTCAAAATGATTTAAAAATACAATAGTATTGAAAATTAATAAATTATGATTTGGAAAGTAAAAAATAATTCCTACATTTGCAACCCCGTAAAAAGCGGGAATTTTAAACAATAAAAATTTTTAGTATTTAATTATGCCAACAATTCAACAATTAGTAAGAACAGGGAGAACCCAAATAACTAAGAAGAGTAAATCGGCTGCTTTAGATTCTTGTCCTCAAAGAAGAGGTGTGTGTACTCGTGTTTACACAACAACTCCTAAGAAACCAAACTCAGCAATGAGAAAGGTGGCTAGGGTTCGTTTGACAAACGGTAACGAGGTGAATGCATACATTCCTGGAGAAGGTCACAATCTACAAGAGCACTCGATAGTATTAGTTAGAGGTGGAAGAGTAAAAGATTTACCAGGTGT
>JACCDN010376081.1_pt1 | contig 49035 bp, 43 predicted proteins | sample 7441691 | NCBI WGS metagenome assembly JACCDN01 (sample SAMN15323439, study PRJNA562643) | freshwater metagenome | isolation source: river surface water | place: USA:Blue River Watershed | collected 2017-08-16 | reverse complement strand
GTGGGTTACGCAAGAATGGATTTTAGAATGAACAATAAAGGAGAAATATTTTTCTTAGAAATTAATTTTACTTGTTCTGTATTTTATGCAGAAGGATATGAAGGATCCGCAGATTATATTTTAATGCATGATGGTGTGGGCAAAAGAGGATTCTTGGAAAGAATTATTATTGAGGGAATGGCTCGACATCAAAGAAAGCAAAAGTTATTTAGTATAAAAGGGAATTCAATTTCAGGTTATGGTATTTATGCGAAATACGATTTACCCAAACACACATTACTTTTTAAGGGAGAAGAAAGGGCACAAAGAATTGTAACAAAAAAATATGTAGATGAACATTGGGATGAAAGAGAGAAATTAAATTTTAGAAGATATGCTTATCCTATTAGTAAAGACACTTATATACTTTGGGATTTACAACCCGAAGAGTGGTCTCCTCAAAATCACTCATGTGATGCCAATTGCGAATACCAAGGTTTGAATGTTATTACTAACAGGGATATAAAAAAGGGAGAGGAGTTAACTTTGGATTATGCTCAATTCTTAGATCATACCATGGAGCCTTTTGAATGTCAATGTGGATCTTCAAAATGCAGGGGGCTAATTCAAGGAAAACAGAAAAATTCTTTATAAATTTATAAAAAGCTTGATATGAAAAAAACGATACTTAGCCTTGCTATGATTTTAACAGTTGCTGGGACTTTAAATGCACAATCAAAATTTAAAACTAGACAAGATAGTTTAGAATTTGAAGCAGCTAAAACAGAAGTTTGGAGCCCTGTACCAAAAACAGTTCAGCCAGGAAACAGCTTTGCTGATGCCCCATCTGATGCTATCGTTTTATATAATGGAAAAAATTTAGATGCTTTTCAAAAGAGAAAAGGCGGAGTTCCTGGATGGAAAATCGAAGAAGATGGTGCATTAACTGTGGTGAAAGGATCTGGTGATTTGGAAACTAAAGAGGCATTTGGTGATTGTCAATTTCATTTAGAATTTAGAGAGCCTAGTGTAATAGCAGGTAGTAATCAAACCAGAGGAAACAGTGGTATCTGGTTTATGAGTAACTATGAAATGCAAATTTTAGACAATTATAATAATCCAACTTATGTGAATGGTATGGTGGGTAGTTTATACAAACAACATGTTCCTTTGGTGGCAGCAGGAAGAAAACCAGGCGAATGGCAAACTTATGATATCTTATTCACTGCTCCTCAATTCAAAGACAATGGTGAATTAGCCACACCAGCAAGAATTACCGCATTCTTAAATGGAGTACTAGTTCAAAATAATGTAATCGTTTATGGACCTGTTGAATGGATTGGCTTGCCTAAATATGTTAAGCATGCAAGTAAAATGCCTATCTATTTACAAGATCATGGATTTGATGGTGGTCAACCAGTAAGCTTCAGAAATATTTGGATTAGGCCTTTATAGTTTTCAAATAAGTAGTCATGGGCAAATATCATCCACCTGCTATTATAGAAACTTTTTCTCCGCTTTGGTGGCAAACCACTTTAATTGTATTTGCTGCTATTGCCCTCATTATTTGGCTACCAAAATTTATTAAGCCTTTACAACACAAAATGTATCATTGGGCTATTGGGATCATTATATTATTGAATACCATCTTAGAAAATGTATACAATTATATCAACGGCTATTGGAATTTACAACAAAACCTGCCATTTCATTTATGTAGCATTAGCGGTATTCTTTGTATTATTCTCATGTTTAATTTTAAACAAAGATTGGCTGAATGCCTTTACTATTGGGGCTTAGCGGGGGGTATACAATCTTTATTGACGCCAGAATTTTCTGTAGGGATGGAGGGATATAATTTTTACGGTTACTATATTGCACATGGAGGATTGATTTTAGTAGTGTTGTACTTGATTGTACATTTTGATTTCAAACCCAGAGCAAAATCTTGGTTACATATATTTGGTTATACTCAAATTTTAGCTATTAGTGCAACCATCATCAACTACATTGTAGGATCTAATTATATGTACTTGTCTAAAAAGCCAGATGTAAACAATCCCTTATTAATGGGGGAATGGCCTTATTATATTCTTGTACTAGAAGTCGTTGCGCTCATTCATTTTTGGATACTGTATCTCCCTTTTGCAAAAAAGAACAAACTTGAAATAGCTTAAAGCTCTTCTATTCTTTTAGCCTTATCATCAACAACTAAATCAAATTGAGGTTTTGTAGGGCCTCCATTGGGACAATAACCAGTGATTAAGTCATGAAACTTACAACCCCATTTGGTTAATTGCTCAAGGGTCAATGCTCTTAAATCTCTTTTAGAGGCTTCTCCTCGGCCTGTCCAATAAGTAATATGCCAACCTTCCTCGTATAATTTGTTGATTTTTTCAATGTTTTGAAAATTGGGTTCGGCTAATTCATAAGCACGCTTTTCACCATAAAAACAAATTGTTTCATCTATATCTATTAATGCTTTCTTAGAGCCAAACCTTTTTGATTCAATCATTGTTATATATTTATACAAATTTACATTCTTTCTATAAATTATAGATTACAAATTAAACAGTTCCTATGCGCCCTTACTTCAACAAATTGGTTTTAATGTTTATTGGCTGTTTGGTATTTGCTTTTTCTAATGCACAAAGCAGTCAACAACCAATTATTAGAACAGAACAAATAACTATTGCAAGGGATAGCTTTGGTGTGCCACATATTTTTGCTCCAACAGATCCAGAAGTGGCTTATGGTTTAGCATGGGCACACTCTGAAGACGATTTTAAAACCATACAAACACTTATTTTAACTGGCAAGGGAAAATTAGGTACTTATATGGGTAAAAAGGGAGCGCCTATAGATTTTGTGGTGGGGCTTTTAAATACCAAAGCATTAGTAGATGCACAAATTGGATCTATGGATCCAAAATTTTTAGCGTTGATTCGTGGTTATCTTGATGGATTAAATGCATATGCAAAAGCACACCCTAAAGAAGTATTAAATAAATATGTATTTCCTGTAAGCATAGAAGAATACTTGTCGGCTTCTGTTTTTTCCGTAGCAGTTTTTTGTGGAGTTGATAAAACCCTTCCAAAAATATTAAATGGCTCTGTAGCCCATTTAGCTGGATTTAAAGGAGAAGGCAGTAATGCTTTTGCTATACACAGTAGTAAATCAAGTAGTGGAGAGAATATGTTAGTGATCAATGCACACCAGCCTATTGAAGGAGCTACTGCATTTTACGAAGCACATGTACAAAGTGAAGAAGGTTGGAATATACTAGGCGGATTATTTCCAGGAGGGCCAATGATATTTCATGGTGTTACCCCAAATCTTGCATGGGCACATACAGTGAATTTTCAAGATAAATTGGATTTGTATCAATTAGAGACAGATAAAGCACATCCTAATCAATACAAAGTAGATGGTGAATGGTTAAACTTAGAAGTTAGAAAAATTAAATTACAAATAAAGGGTATTCCTTTCCCCATTTATAAAAAAGCATACACTTCTATTTATGGTCCTACTGCTCAATCTCCAAGTGGTGCATTCTTTTCAATGAGACTCCCATCACTAATGGATGCAGGTGCTTTACAACAATGGTATGCCATGAATAAAGCAACCAATTACACTGAATTCAAATCAGCATTGACGCAGAATCATCTGCCGATGTTTAATATTATGTATGCAGATAAAAGAGATACCATTTTTTATATCTCTAACGGCAAGATGCCTTACAGAAACGCAGATACAAGTTATCATTGGAGCAGCACATTGCCTGGCAATACCAAAGCAACTTTATGGAATAGCTTTAAGCCTTTAAGTGAATTACCTCAGTATACTAATCCAAAAAGTGGTTATTTATTTAATACCAATCATTCTCCTTTTTTAGCAACTACTACTGCAGAAAACTTAAACCCTGCTCAATTTGATAAAAACGATGGTTACGAAACTTATCATAACAATAGAAGTCAGAGAGCTAAAGAATTATTGGAAGCATTAGATAAAATAACATACGAAGATTTAAAAAGAATCAAATTTGATAGAACCTTACCTACACCTATTTTATTTCCTTATGGATTTAATGGAGACAGTTTATTCTTAGTAGATGAGTCTGTTAGTCAGCAATTGGCTCCATTGATTAAAACACTGAAGTCTTGGAATCATGAGACTAATGCAGATAGCAAAGGTGCTTTAATTTATAATCTTGCATATTATAAGGTTCCTGAAATAATGCAGGGTAGAAAAAATGATAAGTTAACCATACTAGAAGCAATTCAGGTTTATCAATATATTTATGACTTCTTGATGAAACATTATGGTACCATTGATCTAAGCTTAGGAGATGTTCAAAGATTGGTAAGAGGTGATCAAAACTGGCCTCAAGCAGGCATGCCAGATGTATTAGCTGCAGTGATGAGCGAGCCTTGGGGTGAAGGAAAAAGAAGAATGAATAGTGGAGATGCTTATATCAATTTTGTTCGATTTCCTAAAGATGGAAGTTTGCCTTTAATTGAATCAGTGAATACTTTTGGTGCAAGCATGCATCCAGAAAACAAACACTTTGCTGATCAAAGAGCCATGTATCAAAATCAACAAGTAAAGAAAATGACTTTAGATAAAAATATCATTCTAAAAAATGCAGAAGCAATTTATCATCCACAATAAATCTTGCAATTAAAATAAAATTATAATCTAGCGGTCACTAACGATTTATCTAAAAAAGCCTTGGTATCAAATATCACGGCTTTTTTATTGCGTTGAAGTTTGCCATAATCTAATGCTTTGAAAAAATCATGTGCTACTGCAAGAATAATTCCATCATAGTTATCTAAAGAAGTAATTAATTCAATCTGATGTTTTTGTTTAACTTCTTCTGCGTTTGCAAATGGATCAAAAACATCCACACTAATTCCTTTTTGTACTAATTGTGCATGTATATCAAATACTTTGGAGTTTCTTATATCTGGGCAATTTTCTTTGAAAGTCACACCTAATATAAGCACTTTTGAATGGACGATATCAACAGAACGCGCTTCCATCAATCTGATTAATTTATCTGCAACAAATGCTCCCATCTGATCATTTACATGTCGACCAGATAAAATTACTTGCGGCGTATGCCCCAAACTACTTGCCTTATGTGCTAGATAATACGGATCCACGCCAATACAATGTCCGCCCACTAATCCTGGTTTAAAAGGCAGGAAATTCCATTTAGTAGCAGCAGCTTCTAAAACTTCAGTGGTGTCAATATTCATCTTATCAAAAATCAAAGCCAATTCATTCACAAAAGATATATTGATATCTCTTTGCGCGTTTTCTATAGACTTTGCAGCTTCCGCAACTTTAATACTACTTGCTTTGTATGTTCCTGCTGTAATAATGGTTCTGTATAAATCATCCACCTTATCTGCAATCATTGGTGTTGACCCTGAAGTAATTTTTTGAATAGTGGTTAAAGTATTTATAGTATCCCCTGGATTTATTCGCTCTGGAGAATAACCACAATAAAAATCTACATTATATTTTAATCCACTTGTCTTTTCTAAAACTGGAACACAATCCTCTTCTGTACATCCTGGATATACGGTACTTTCATAAATAACAATATCTCCTTTCTTTAATACTTCACCTATTGATTGACTAGCGTTCAAAAGAAAACTCAAATCCGGTTCTTTATATGTAGTAACTGGAGTAGGCACAGTGACAATATAAATAGTGCAATCTTTAATGACCGATAACTGATCTGTAAAACTCAGATTAGAAGAATTCAAAATCGCCTCTGAATTAGATTGCAAAGTATGATCCTTACCCTCTTTTAATTGATTCACCCTATCAATATTGATATCAAATCCAATGGTAGGATATTTTTGACCAAAAGCGATGGCCAATGGAAGGCCAACATAGCCAAGGCCAATAATCGCAATTTTAGGTGTGGTAGATAAGGCATCCATTAGATGCCAAAGTTAAGCAGCCTTGAGGGATCTTTAGTGGTGTCCGTAGTTTTTTTCTCCAGCAGGTATGGCAATAGTTAGTCTATTCTGCGGCGGAGGCAAGGGACAAGTAGCGAATGCTGTAAAAGCACATGGCGGATTATAGGCCAAATTGAAATCAATTTCCGTATTGCCATTTGCATCTGCCTTGGTTACTTCAATAAATCTACCCGATCCATAAGTGGTTTTCCCAGATGTGGCATCAGCAAAAGTGATAAAATACCTCACACCTCCCTCATCAATTACATCTAAACTATATTGCTTGCCCTCTATTTCAAACTTTAAAGTGCCTGCCTTTTTTTGTGCAGTTGTTTGACCGAGTACATTGGTGATCATCAAAATATTATCCTGAGGCTTCTCCAAGACTGCTTTGATCTTCCACTTTACATCCACAGGGAATCGCTCAATACCTTTAAAACCAGTCAAAGTTTTTGCATCTAAATTTCTAAATCTAATACCAATTTTATCTTCTCTTTTAATCACTACCCACTTAAATCTTTTATAATTAAAAATAGCAGCCTCTTCGTTGTTAGCCGTCCATTTGAAAACAGTAACAGATTTACCTTTTGGAATAAGTACTTGATTTACTTTTGCACCTTGCTCTATTTGATTCACCCAAATAACTGAATCGCCTTTCAAAATAAAATCACCTAGGTACTTTGGAAAGTTTGCATTCTTATAATAGCAATCTGCTTTAGAATCATTTCCAAATGTATTAACACCCTGATGCAACCAAAATAATCCTTCTAAATTTAACCAGCCATTTTCTTGTTTTAAATCAGCAATCCTATTTTGATGCCATTGCTCTACAGAAGCTTTATATTCTTTACTAACCTGCGCGCTAAGCTGTCCACAGATAATCATAAAACATAGAAAATTGAATACTCTTTTCATACAATAAAGTTAAGCGTTTGAACCCTGTTGGGTCTATAATATTCCACAAATATAGGAAAATATTTTAGTCTACAATTTTAGTAGGGTTATTAAAAGTTAAAAGAAATAAAAAAATCTTTAAATTTACTTTCTAAAGAAATTGATATGAAAAAGGTTTTATATATAAGCATATTATTGCTAGTATTGGCGTCTTGTAAAAAAGAGATTGAAACAACCATCACTCTGCCTACACCCAATAGTACAGCAAATCTTACTTCAGATTCTGCTGCCAATACATTTATATATGGTGCTATGAAAGACTATTATTTATGGGCAGATCAAATGCCAACTTTAGCTAGTACTGCTATTAAATTGAAGCCAATAGATTATTTCTATACTTTATTATATGGCTATGATACTATTGACCGTTTTTCTTGGATGGATACCAGTGCAACTAATTTAACCAATCAGCTAAATGGAATCAACACAGTTCTAGGGATTAAGTACAGCGCTTTTTATGCTGATTTGAGCCAAACCAATGTGGTTTTCGCAATATCTTATGTATTAAAAGGAAGTGCTGCTGAAGCCGCTGGACTTAAACGAGGTGATTTTATTTATAGAGTTGATGGAAAACAAATTACTGTTTCTAATTATCAAAGTATTTTACAAAATCAAACCTTAAGTATTGAGTTGGCGACTTATGCGAATAACATTTTTACTCCAAGTGGAAAATCAATTAGTATTACTAAAACAACTTTACAAACCAATCCTATCTTAAAAGACACAGTAGTTGAATGGTCTGGTAAAAAAGTAGGTTACCTTACTTATATTCAATTCTTAAATAGTTTTGACGATAGCTTAAGGGCAGTGTTTAATAGATTCAAAAATTACAAAAACACCGGCATTGATGAGTTGGTGCTTGACTTAAGATTTAATGGTGGTGGATATGTAGTGTCTTCTGATTTACTAACCAGCTTAATTGTAAAAGATTTGCCCAGCAAAGTGGGTACTGTAATGAATAAGAAAGTTTACAATAATGCCTATACTGCTGTGCTGAAAAAAGAAACGAATTCGGATCAATACTTTTTTACCAATTTCAAATCAGAATCTGCTAACCTTGGTAAATTAAATAGGGTGTTTATATTAACCTCTCCAGGTACCGCTTCTGCAAGTGAACTGGTAATTAATAATTTGAAGCCATTTATGGAAGTGATCTTAATTGGTGAGCATACCTATGGAAAGAATGTGGGCTCATTTACCATTACAGATAGTAAACAAAGATGGTCTTTTGGTTTGCAGCCTATTACATTTAAAACAGTGAATGCTAGAGATGAATCCAATTATGGAACAGTGAATGGATTTTTACCAGACTATCTTGTAAAAGACAATGTCATACCTTTTAAACCCTTTGGAGACCCAACAGAAACCTATTTTGGGAAAGCTTTAAGTATTATTAGTCCGGTGGCATTCAAGGCGAATGCTTTGGAATGGATGCCAACCCCTAGAGCAACTCAAGTAAATAATTTGCCTTTGGGTGATAGCCGAATTATGGACAGAAAAGATATGTGGATAGAACATAAGAATTAAGTATCATTTAGTAACTTGAGTTGAAATTAATTATTCAACTCAAGTTGCTGTTATGAAAAAAATTGCCCTTTTATTTACATTCATTTTATTTACACTAATTGGCTTTGCTCAAGGAATTGTAAAAGAGAAACAAATTATTAAAAGTCAGATCCTAAATAAGGATGTACACTTTTCAATATACCTACCCGAAGATTATAATAAAAGCGAAAGAGCTTATCCCGTTACCTATTTATTACATGGATACGGAGATGCAGATGATGGATGGATTCAATTTGGAGAAGTGAATAGATTGGCTGATGATGCCATTGCTTCTGGAAAGATTCCTCCAATGATTATTGTTACTCCTGATGGATTTCAAAGTTTCTATATCAACTCGGCTGATGGAAAAATGAAGTATGAAGATTTTTTTGTGAAAGAGTTGATTCCGCATATTGAGAAAAATTTTAAGGTTAAAGCAGAAAGAAGATTCAGAGCAATTGCTGGCTTAAGCATGGGTGGATATGGATCATTAATTTTGTCATTAAAACATCCGGATTTATTTGTTGCGTCAGCTCCATTAAGTGCGGCTGTTTGGTCTGACAATGATATCATGAATTTAGATAAAGGAATGTACAATAGATTATATGGCAAGTCAATGGGCGATAGCTTGGTTGGGAAGGATAGATTGACTGAACATTATTTAGAGAATAGTCCATTTAATCATATTCAAAAGAAATCTAAAGAAGAACTTTCAAAAGTTAGATATTGGATTGATTGCGGAGATGATGATTTTTTAACGATCGGAAATTCTTTATTACATATAGAATTAATTAAGAAAAATGTACCACACGAATTTAGAATGCGTGAAGGTGGTCATACTTGGACTTATTGGAGAACGGGCATCATTGATGCTTTATCGTTTATTGGAGACAGTTTTCATCAAAAATAAAACAATGCAAAACAGGATTAAAGTTTTGGTTACCGGTGGTACTTTCGATAAGGAATACAATGAGCTAAATGGTTCCTTGTATTTTAAAGAAACCCATTTACATGAGATGTTGGATTTGGGAAGATCTAATCTAGATCTATCTGTCACCACACTAATGATGAAAGATAGCCTGGAATTTACAGATCTTGATAGAGCTGCGATTGCAAATGCATGTAATCAATCTACGGAAAATAAAATTGTAATTACTCATGGGACAGACACTATGACAATTACTGCAGAGCATTTAATGACCGCCTGCCCTGGCAAAACCATTGTTCTTACAGGTGCGATGGTTCCTTATAAATTTGGAAGCTCTGATGGATTATTTAATTTAGGTAGCGCTTTGGCTTTTGTACAAGTATTGAAAACAGGTGTTTACATTGCTATGAATGGTCAATATTTTGAAGCAGGCAAAGTAGTCAAAAATACAAGTGAAGGTAAATTTGAAAATAAATAAACATGATCATGATCAAAAAGATTGGACTATTTTTCGTTTTGTTATTTTCAACATCAATGAATCTTATGGCACAGTCAGAGACTAAAATTATTGCTCACCGAGGGGCTTGGAAGGAATTTAATTTACCAGAGAATTCTATTGCGTCTCTTCAGAAAGCCATAACATTGAACTGTTATGGAAGTGAATTTGATGTTAGAAGAACCAAAGACGGAGTGCTGGTAGTCAATCACGATCCTACATATTATAATGATACCATCGAAAATCACCACTACGATCATTTAAATAAAACCAAATTGAGTAATGGAGAAGATCTGCCTACTTTAAAGAATTATTTTGCTACTGGGACCAAAGACGGTCATACTACTTTATTGATTTGCGAAATTAAAGCAGCCATTACCAATCCAGATCTAGATAAGCTTACCACTAAAGAAACAGTTGATTTAGTACAGCAAATGGGTATTCAAGACAGAGTGGTCTATATTAGTTTTAGATTTGAAATTTTACAATGGATTAAAGAAATGAACCCAAGCGCTATTGTATTATATTTAGAGGCAGACAAATCATTGGATCAAATAGCCAATGCAAGACTCAATGGAATTAATTATCATTTTTCCAACTTCAAAGATCATCCAACATTAGCCAAAGAGGCCATTGCAAAACAATTAAAAGTAGGGAGCTGGACCGTTAATGAAATAAGCGATTTTGAACAGCTTAAAAAAATGGGAGTAGCCTTAATTACTACGAATTATCCTGAAACTTTCTTAAAAGCACAGTAATTATTTTACTTTCTTCTAGTATCAATTAAATATTGAATCTTCCATCCATCTATTCCTTTCACTAACTGAAATGAATTAGCACCCTGATGTGAATATTGTTCTTTATAGTAAAATTGATAAGGCGTCCATACACTTGCTAAATAAGCATCTATTAATAGTTTTCCGATAGTAATTCTCTCATCTAAAGCACCTGCGGGTTGTTTACCAATACTATTAATAAAATTTTGTAGCTGTTCTGTTTTTATTTCTACTTGACCGTTTTTATTAGCAATTGTTTGAAATATGGTAGTAGGGCTAAAACATGTTTTTAACAAATTAGTATCACTTGTCTTCATTGCAGTAAACATATTATGTATTACTTGTGCAACTGCAATACTATCTTGATGATGATTGTCTTGGGCTTTTGCAAATAAAGACAAAGAAAGAATGAAAGCCAGGCACCATAGTTTTTTCATACTAATTTTTTTATTTCAATAAGTAAATGTAAATTGATATTCATTAACAAACCAAATTTTACATTATGAAAACAACAAAAATACTTTATTGGGTGACTACAAGTATTATTTGCTTATTTGCTTCTACTGCAATATTTATGAATTCCGAAATGGCTAAAGAAGGCACTCAACATGTTGGTATTCCAAGATGGTTAGGGCTGGAAATTAGCATTGGTCAATTAATTGGACTTGTTTTATTAATTGTTCCAGCGGTGCCTGCTAGATTTAAAGAATGGGCTTATGTTGGTTTTGGTATAATGTATTTAAGTGCTATTAATGCTCATATTGCCGTGGGTGATCCTTTAGGAAATACCATTATGGCTGCAGTTTTCTTTGGACTTTTACTAACTTCTTATATTAGCTTTCATAAACTACAAGAAGCAAAAGGAAAATAAAAAAGAGTCTAAAAGACTCTTTTTTGGAATTATATTTTGAACAATGAATCTTCTATTGAATTCTTTGTTAATTTAATAAATGAGTCTCCCAATGGGGACTCATTTATTTTTTCAATTGTGTTGTATCCACTCGGCTTGGAGTATCTTTCCCTGAAACAATTGACCTTGAACTAATCGCAATTGCTTTAATAATTTCATTCATATTGTCCATATCCAAGGTCTCAAATTGATCACTTGGTTTATGGTAATTTGGTTCGCTGTCCATTTTAGAAGTAGAAATTGTATGGGCTGGAACACCTAATCTTGCAAGAGTTGCATTATCTGATCTATAAAACAAGTTTTGATCTGTGTATGGATCTGGATAAAATTGAAAGCTTGAACCTTTTAAATTCTTTTGTAAGATTTCACCCATATTTGATTTTTCGTAGCCAGTAATGTAAGCGCTATTTCTACCCCACTTGCTTTCAGTGCCAATCATTTCAATATTAAACATAGCAACAACCTGCTCTGGATTTAATTGCTTAGAAAAATAACTCGCGCCAAATCCACCCATTTCTTCTGCTGTAAAAGCTGCAAATAAAATGGTTCTTTCATTATTGCCTAACGCTTTAAAATATTTAGCCAACATAATCATCGCTGTTGTTCCTGCTGCATCATCATTAGCACCATTAAATAGTGAATCTCCATTAATTGCTCTCTTTCCATTTATGCCTAAATGATCATAATGGCCAGAAAAGATCACATACTCATTAGGTTTAGATTTACCAGGCAAAATAGCCACTACATTCGCCAAAGACAAAGAATCTCCTTGTGGCCCAAAATCTTTTGGCCATCTTGCTGGTCTTGCAATTTTAAATGTTTGTAAATAATTACCATCACCGTTTAAGCTTGGTATACCCATACTAGCAAACTCATTTGCAATAAATGCTGCTGCCTTATCAATACTTGGAGTAAAAGTCCTTCTTCCTTCCATATCATCGGAAGACAATGCTTTTTCAATTCTAGCAGTTTCCGATGCATCTATTAATTTATTTATTTTTTGTGCTGATAATTGAAATATCAATATCAAAGACAATCCAGATAAAACTATTTTTTTCATATAATTCATTTGAACTTTAAAGATAAGCATTAAACCTTTTGAGAAAGAGATTGTCTAATTTAGTGTATATGCAATCTGATCAAATCATTATTAAAGCCTTTCAGGCAGGTTCTCAAAAAGAACAGCATTTTACTGAATTGGTGAAAAGGCATCAGCAAAAACTCTATTACCAAATTAAAAGAATGGTTATTGAACATGCTGATGCAGACGATATTGCTCAAATTGTATGGATGAAGGTTTGGGAGAAATTGGACGGGTTTAAGATGGAAAGTGAATTCAGTACCTGGCTTTTTAGAATTGGGTACAACGAAACCATCAATTTTATCCAAAAAAGAAACAAATTGGCCATTGTTCACCCCATAGAATCCTCAGAAGCACCTTTTCACGAAGCTTCTACTTCAAATGGTCCAAAAAGCAGTCAAATTCAAATCAAATTGGATCAGGCAATTTTGCAACTACCTGAAAAACAAAGATTTGTATTTATGTTGAGGTACTTTGAAGAATTGCCTTATGAAAAAATTGCCCTCATAACAGAAACTAGCCTTGGTGGAGCCAAAGCCAATTACCACCAAGCATTAAAGAAAATGCAAGAAATCTTACAAACCGATTAAACCTAATTCAACTTGATTTGTCAAAATAACGATTATGTCAGAACAGAATAACATATCAACTATAGAAGAAGAGAAAAATGAAGTGCATGCTTTATTCCATCAGCAAAGTATTGCTGAATTTGAAAAGCAAGTAAACACTGTTCCCGAAAATTATTTTGAACAGTTTTCTGAAAACATACTTACTAAAATTCAAGTGCAAAAGAAACCTTCTATTCTCATTCGTTTCGGGAAGTTATCTGTAGCTGCAGCAATACTGTTTTTGGTGATTGGATCTTATTTTATAGTTACTCAATACAACATGAATGATGTTACTACTATTGCCATTCATGAAATTCCCACTGCAGAAATTGATTCATATGTTAGTAACAATGAATGGATGGATGATGCAGAAATGCAAATGGAAATTAATAATGTTGGATTAAACCTAGATATAGATAACTCGTCAAAAGATAGTATTAATTAAAAAAACATATTCTATGAAAAAAATTACATTGATCGCGCTGACTATTATTTTAAGCTTGAGTGCTTTTTCTCAAAACAGACATCTTGGAAGACCAGGTAGACCGCCTATGAGAGATATGGGTAGACCAAAAGATACTCCTCCAATAGATGAAGCAAGAAGAGCTAAAATTGAAATGTTCAAAGTGCAATTTATCACGGAGAAATTAAACTTGACAAAAGATGAGGCGGAAAAATTTTGGCCAGTTTATAATGAAGCTAAAAATAATATTGATGAATTAGTTAAAACAAAGGCTGCAGATGAAATTCAATTTGAAGAAAATGTTTTAGCTATAAAGAAAAAATTAAAAACAAATTTAAAGCCTATTCTTAAATCTGATGAAAGAGTTAATCAAGCTTTGAGAATAGATAGAGAGTTTTTGAAAGCGATTAGAGGTGAGATGATGCGAAGAAATGGTTTTAGATCATAAAATTGGGGTTTGGTAATTGTTTTAATTGAATAAGGGCTTCTCCAAAGAGAGGCCCTTATTTATTGTTGCATATTTTGTATCTTACAGTAATACAATATAGTTCCATGAAAAGATCAATAAAAGTCATCTCTTTGGTATTGTTTTCGCTACTTCTAGTAGTCATTACTAAAACAATATTAAATAAACCAAATAATACATCTCAATCAGTAAGTTTACAAACACTTCCCACTGACGCAATAAAGCATATGAGCGAGGCCATTCAGATGGCTACTGAAACGCCTAATGACTTTTACCAATATGATTCAGCTACATTTTTTGCTTACCGAAAATTCATTGAAAGATCTTATCCTTTGGTTCACCAGAAATTAACAAGGACGATTATTGATAGCTTTCATTATATATATGAATGGAAAGGAAGTGACACAACCAAATTACCCATGGTATTGATGGCACATTATGATGTAGTACCCGTTGAAGCATCTGCAGTAAAACTATGGCATGCTAAACCTTATGGCGGAGAGGTTAAAGAAAATTATATATGGGGTCGTGGTGTATTAGACGACAAATCTAGCATGATCAGCATATTGGAAGCAACAGAAGCACAATTAAAAGCTGGCTTTGAACCCAAACAAAGTATTTTCTTGTGTTTTGGTGGTGATGAAGAATCTAACGGAAGAGGCGCTGCTGCAATGGTAAAGTATTTTCAGTCTAAAAAGCAAAGATTTGATTTAGTAGTAGATGAAGGGGGTGAAATTTCTACAGAAGACAATAAAGATATTCAACAACCTATTGCTTCTGTGGGTGTGGGTGAAAAAGGATATGTGACAATGGTTTTATCTGTTCAAAAAGCTGGCGGACACTCTTCTATCCCTGAAAAATCATCAACTATTGGCATACTTAGCAAGGCCTTGCATACCATTGAAGAAAATCAGATACCAACCAAACTAACCCCTCCTATCAAAGCTTATTTAGAAAGAATTAGCAGTTATAATAATAACTTTTTTGAAAAAATGAAACTGTCTAATTTATGGTTATTTGAAAAATGGGTGTTGAATGATATGACCCAAAATAGATCAAGTAATGCATTGGTAAGAACCACCTTGGTTCCAACAGTTGTAAATAGCGGTGTTAGAGACAATGTAATTCCCACTTTTGCTACAGCAATGGTGAATTCTAGAATTTTACCTGGGGAAACTCCAAATAGTGTTAAAGCATATGTAGAAAAATTAGTCAACGATACCAATGTAAAAGTAAGCATCTATCCCAACTACGAATCCATGCCTTCATCTACAACAGAAATCAATAGCGCCGCTTTCAAAAGAGTAGAAGCTGCCATTCGATCTGTGGTGAAAGATGTAGTAGTGGCTCCGATGTTAATGGTGGGTGCAACAGATTCCAGAAACTATAGATCTATCAGTGATGGTGTAATCAATTTTACACCGCTAACAGATGCAAAAGGATATCATGGAATAGACGAACGAATGCTTATTTCAGATTTCGTAAAATGTTTTAATTACTATACTTTCTTAATACAAAGTACTAAGTAGTTAATTAGATTTTACTTCACTTCCTTTCCATCCAAAATACGCTACTACTGCAAAAGCAATGAGTGGAACAATATAGCCATTTTGGATATTACCAGTACTGTCACTTATAAGTCCAAAGAATCTTGGCAATACAGCTCCTCCAACGATTGACATAACAATTAAAGAGCTGGCCATTTCTGTGTCTTTTCCTAGTGAATCAATACCCAAAGAAAAAATGGTAGGAAACATGATAGACATGAAAAAGCAAATAGCAATCACAGTATAAATGGTAATAGCGCCTTTCCCGACAATTGCTAGTGCAGATAAGGCAACACATATCAAAGCGTAAATAGTTAAAAGCTTTTTAGGCTGAATAAAACGCATTAAAGCTGTACCCAAAAATCTTCCTATTAAAAAAGCTAATCCTCCAATACTTAAATAATCAGCAGCTTGAATTTCGGTAACATTCGCAGATTGAGTTACATATAAAATGAATAAACTCAATACACATACCTGTGCTCCGACATAAAAAAACTGTGCTATCACTGCCCATTTAAGATGACTATGTTGTAATGTTTCTTTAATCGTTACTTTATGATCTGAAGACTCTCTAATATCTGGCAATTGAATAAAATAAAATATACCCGCAATGATTAACAACACTATACCTAAAATGGTATAGGGAGTTTTAACTGTATACGCTTCCATAGCCAACGCAGCTTTTCTAGCAGCATCAGTCATAGAAGCTAATTCTGTATCTGAATATCCCTTAGTTAAAATTAATCTTGCACCAATTGCCGGAGCTAATGCTACAGCCAATCCGTTAAAGGATTGTACAAGGTTTAATCTTTGAGTAGCAGTTGATGGATCTCCTAATCTAGATGCATATGGATTAGCAGCAGTTTCCAAAATAGTTAGGCCACAAGCAATAATAAATAATGCAATTAAGAAGTAATTATAGGATTGATGATTAGCCGCTGGTACGAATAAAAAAGATCCAATAGCAAATAATAACAAACCAGCTATAATACCCATCTTATACCCCCATCGCTTCATAATGAAGCCTGCAGGCATTGCCATAATAAAGTAAGCCACAAATACAGAAGAATCTACCAGCGTGGATTGGGTGGTGGTTAAAGTAAAAGATTTTTTTAAATGAGGAATCAAAATGGGATCAAGGTTGTGTGCAAAACCCCACAAAAAGAAAAGACAAGTAATTAAAATAAAGGGCACATGTGTTGACTTAACTTTATTCATCCTTAATAATTTTACTTAAATATAAGCAAAACCTGTATTAGAAGATTAAATTCATACATTTACTATACAATTTAAGCATATGAAAAAAATGATCTTTTTATCCATTCTTGCAATGATTTCTTTGAAAAGCTTGTCTTTCCCTTTATACAAAGCAGATGATAGAGAATTCTATTTAATTCAAATTTATCACTGTAACAATGCATCGCAAATAAGCGGTATAGATGCTTATCTTAAAAATACTTACTTACCCTATTTACATAAAAAGGGCATTCAAAAAATAGGTGTATTTGCTCCGATTGATAACGATACTGCCACTGATAAAAGAATTTATGTTTGGTTACCTATGCCAAGCTTAAATACTTTAGATATATTGGATCAAGATGTAGAACAACTAGACCCAATGACCAAGAATGCATTGGTTGACTTAGAAAATGCCGATGGTAGCTTACCATATACAAGAGTGGAAAAAATTATTACGAAATCATTTATTGATCAACCCAAATATGTGAAGGAGTCAAGTTTAATTAAATCACCAGGTCGTATTTATGAATACAGAAGCTATGAAAGTCCTACCGAGAATATGCACTTAAGAAAAGTACATATGTTTAATCAAGGGGGTGAAGTGGTTTTATTTAAGCGTCTAAATTTTAATGCGATATTTTATTCTAAAGCTATTGTAGGTGCTAGAATGCCTAACTTAATTTATATGACAAGCTTCAATAATATGGAAGATAGAAATGAACACTGGAAGGCATTTGTTGCTTCTCCAGAATGGCAAAGCATTTCTAATATGCCTAAATACATGAACTCTGTTAACAGAAATGAAACAGTATTAATGTATGCTAGAGATTATGCAGATTTCTAGTGCTATTGAATGATCTCATTAAATTCTAATCTTTCTCCATCTGGTCCAATGATATTAAAGTATTTGCAACCTTTTTGCCAAAATTGTAAGAAAACCGGGGCCGGCTCCATCATTTGATAGCCATTCTCTTTGAGTAGTTGATAAGTTTGATCTACATCATCCACATCAAATGCCACATGATCTATATGGCCATTACCTCTTTGTCTAATTTCAGCTAATTCTGGCTCTGGCATCTGGTACAACTCCATTACCATCGAATCTCTTTGCATCATACTTACAAATCCTTTATTACCATGCATCTCAAAATGAGTAGTCATTACATTCTTAAAGCCCAGACCTTCATAAAAAGCTTCTGATACCTTTAAATTCGTTACAGGAATACCAATATGTTGAATACTATTAATTTTTATATGCATGGTTCTCAATTTTACTTAAATATCATTAACTTTCTGCAATAAATAAAAACACATGCGTAAATTTTTAATTACACTATTACTACTGCCAGTGCTTGCATGGAGTCAACAAAAAGCTAATTATAATTTGGCTGCAAGATTTGCTCCAAAAAAATTAGATAAAATGATTTTTTCATTAGCCGTTGATCCACATTGGTTAAAACAGTCTAATAAATTTTGGTACACTTACGAGACAAGTGAAGGAAAGCAATGGATGATTGTTGATCCAACAAAATTAGAAAAGAAAGCTATGTTTGATAGAGATAAGCTAGCTGCTGAATTAACAAAAATTGTAAAAGATCCATATGATGGACAACACTTGCCTATTGATTCTTTAAAATTTATTAAAGACGAGAACTGGATTCAGTTCGAGGTTAAAAGTAGCATCGATATTAATAAAGGAGATTCTATTTCAAAAAATGGCAAACCTGAAAAAGTTAAAAAAGTATTTTATTTCGAATACAATTTATTAACCAATCAATTGAATGAATTAGTTGGATTAAAGAAACCTAAAAAGAAACCCAATTGGGCAAATATCTCTCCTGATCAAAAAATAGTTTTATTTGGAAGAAATTATAATTTGTATTGGATGGATAAAGCCAATTACGAAAAAGCTTTAATCAATGAAGAAGATTCAACAATTGTTGAACATGCCATTACCACAGATGGTAAATTATATTTTAGTTGGCATAGCGAAAGCAGCTATGGCGGTGGCGGAGAAACCAATGTAGATATTGAGAAAAATAAAAACAAAAGAAAGCCCGTATTTGCATATTGGAGCGAAGATGCAAAACATTTTGCCATTAATAAAGTAGATAATACAAAGGTGAAAGACTTATGGGTAATCAATAGCATAGCAGATCCTAGACCTACTTTAGAAACCTATAAATACTGGATGCCGGGAGAAAAAGAAGCGCCAGTAGATCATTTATATATTTTTGAAACAAATGGTTACACGAATAAAGAAATCAATGTTTCTCTATATAAAGATCAGGATGTATCTATTTGGGATAAGACAAGGAATGTTAATTCAAGAGATGATGAGTTTAAACCCAATATTTGGTTAGGTACTAATGATAAAATGTATATCGCTAGAACTAGCAGAGATTTGAAAAAAATTGATCAGTGTGTTGTCGATGTAAATACGGGTTCGGTTAAGACATTGATCGAAGAGAGCTTAAACACTTCTATTGAAATTAAAAAGCCTGGATTGATCAATAAAGGAAAAGAAATTATTGAATGGAGTGAAAGAGATGGATGGGGTCATTTTTATTTATACGACGAGAATGGCACTGTTAAAAATCAAATTACGCAAGGTCCTTGGCATACTGAAGATATCTTAGGAATAGATGAGGAAAAAAGAGTTTTATACTTCTCTGCTAACGGAAGAGAACAAATAAACAATACAACAAAAGAAGATCCTTACTATTTGCATTTATACAAAGTGAATTTTGATGGGTCTGGTTTACAATTATTAAACTCAGGCAATTTTGATCACAGCTTTAGTTTGAATGATAAGAAAACTTATTTCGTTAACAATTCAAGTAGAGTAAACACCACCCCTGTGAGTGCTTTGTATTCAAGTGAAGGAAGAAAATTAATGGATTTAGAAACTGCCGACCTAAGCTCTTTATTGGCAGCAGGTTACAAGTTTCCAGAAACCTTCAAAGTAAAAGCCGATGATGGTATTACAGATATCTTTGGTGTAATGTACAAACCATACGATTTTGATAGTACTAAGAAATATCCCATTATAGAATATGTATATCCTGGACCTCAAACCGAGTCGGTAAACAAAAGTTTCAGCAAGGGAATGGATAGGATTGACAGATTAGCTCAATTAGGTTTTGTAGTAGTTACATTGGGTAATAGAGGTGGGCACCCAGCAAGAAGTAAGTGGTACCATAATTATGGTTACGGCAATTTAAGAGATTATGGTTTAGCTGATAAGAAAGCGGTGATTGAACAATTAGCTGATAGATACAGCTATATCGATGGAAGCAAAGTGGGTATTCATGGTCACAGCGGTGGAGGATTTATGAGTACCGCTGCAATGTTAGTATACCCTGATGTATTTAAAGTTGCAGTAAGTAACGCTGGTAACCACGATAACAGTGTGTACAATAGATGGTGGAGTGAAAAACATCATGGTGTAAAAGAAGAAATTTCTGCAAAAGGAGATACTACTTTTAGCTATATGATTGATAAAAATCCAGATATTGCTAAAAACCTAAAAGGTAAATTATTATTGATTCATGGAGAGATTGATAATAATGTGCACCCTGCTAATACCATTAGAGTAGTAAATGCTTTAATCAAAGCCAATAAAAGATTTGACATGTTAATCTTGCCAACACAAAGACATGGCTTTGGTGACATGAATGAATATTGGTTCTGGAGAACCGCAGATTATTTCTCTAAATACTTATTAGGGGATAATACTGAAAGACCAGTGGACATGGAAGAAATGAATCGAGAGATCGAAAGAAAGAAATAAAGATTAAAATTGAAATAAAAAAGGTCCCAAATAATTGGGACCTTTTTTATGTAGTAACTAGCTTACTATTGGTTGTTGTTCTTTTACCCATTCGTTAATACCACCACTGTAATTTGCAATATTTGTATACCCTTCTTTCATTAATAAAGAATATCCAATTGCAGCTCTATCGCCGCCTTGACAGTGAATGATTACTGGCTTATCTTTTGGTACCTTATCTAGATTTTGTAAAAGTGTTCCGATAAAGACATTTTTTGCACCAGCAATATGACCGCTATTGAATTCAGCAACACCTCTGATATCAATAATTTCAGCATCTTTATTTGCTTTAACAGTATCGATTAAAACCATATTTGATTTTTCTAAATCTCCTGAATAAACAGATTTGATTTTAGTTGCATCAACAAAACCGTAAATATTATCCAATCCAATTCGCATTAACTTTCTAGTCAAATCGTCCATTTGATTAGGTTCTGCAATTAAAATAAAATGTTCTTCATAATTTACAAACCAACCCATCCAAGTTGCAAATGAATTATTCCCTTGGATATTGATACTTCCAGGAATAAAACCTTCCTGGAATTGTAATTTATTCCTAGTATCAATTACTTTAATTCCTTTTTCTTTCGCTTCTTTGAAATCTATAGCGGACAATTCTTTAATCTTTGGCACCTCTGTTAATAAAGGACGATTGACTTTATTTAACTCTTTCATTTTTGCAAAATACTTTGGAGGTTCAGGTTGATCCGTTAATAAAAATTGTACGAAGCCATTTTTATCAGAACCATACTGAAATGCCCAGTTTCTTTTCTTTTCATACCCAACGGTTGTGCTAGGCACAGCACCCAAAGCTTTACCACAAGCTGAACCAGCACCATGACCAGGCCAAACTTGAATGAAATCAGGCAAATCTGCAAATAGATTAATTGATTGATACATTTGTTCAGCCCCTTTATTTTGAGTACCCACCATACCAGCTGCTTTTTCTAATAAATCAGGTCGACCAATATCTCCCACAAATACAAAGTCTCCAGTAAACAACATAACTGGCTCTTTACTTGCAGGTGTATCAGTTAACAAGAAACTGATACTTTCTGGCGTATGGCCTGGAGTATGTAATACCTGAATTTTTAAATTACCCACCATTACTTCTGACATATGCTTCATCCCTTCATGTGCAAATTCATATTCCCATCCTGGACCACCCTCATCAGATAAATACATTTTTGCACCCGTTACTGCAGCTAATTCTCTTGAACCTGATAGAAAATCTGCATGAATATGCGTTTCAAAAATATGGGTAATCTGCATATTGTTTTGCTTAGCTATTTCCAAATAAGTATCAATATCTCTTTTTGGATCTATTACTGCTGCTACTCCTGCTTTTTGACAGCCAATAAAATAACTTGCTTGTGCTAAAGTCTTGTCGTATACATGTTGAAAAAACATAGTTTTCTTATTTAATTATGTAGATATAAAAATATGACTTTTATCATATTAAATCAAAGATGATCAATTGTAAAGAAACTGTTAGTGACAAAAATCACAAAGGGTGAAAATTTGTAAAATAAGAAACGCAATCTTTAAGATTGCGTTTCAATATAATTTGCTATTAAAGGCCTGCTTTGAGATAGCTCCATCCATTTTCTTGTTGAATGACTAACTCTGCAACACCAGAGGGTACAGTTCCTGCAATCTGGAGTAGCATATCTTTCTTAATTCCATACTTATTCATGGTATTTTCACAGGCATTGAAAACTACTCCTTGTTTTGATACTGTTTCAATGTCATTTGACAAATGCGTTTTAGAGGCAACCAAGAAATTCAAAGCTTTACCATGAACTACCACTTCAATCTTAACATGGCCTGGCCATACTTTTTGAAAATTTTTAATATTCCCAATAACACTTGACCAAGCTGCAGTATCCGCGGTATTTAATTGAATAATGACTTTATGTACTTTATCTGTTTTTTCAGTTTGCGCAATAGATTGCAATCCAGTAAATGCAATTAAAATTAAAATTAGTAGTATTTTTTTCATACTTCAATTTACAAAATTATTTTTATAACATAGTTGATGGACAAACATAATCAGAGATTTTAAAATTACCACTCTCTTTAATTGCCTTGAATCCACCTTTTACATCAATTAAATTTTCAAATCCTCTAGCTTTTAATGTAGATACAAATATCATAGATCTATATCCTCCAGCACAATGTACATAATAAGTCTTCTTTTTATCGATTTGAGCCATACTTTCATTAATAAAATCAAGTGGTGCATTTTCAGCATCAATAACATGCTCACTAAAATATTCAGATTTTTTACGCACATCTAAAATAACTGCAGTTGGGTCATTTTTAATGCTGTCTGCTAATTGATCTGCGTCAACTGATTGAATAGTGTCAACTTCTTCTCCAGCTTTTTTCCATGCTTCGAAACCGCCTTTTAAATAACCAATACAGAAGTCGTAGCCAACTCTTGCAAGTCTTGTTACCACTTCTTCTTCTCGGCCTTCTTCTGTTACTAATAAAATTTCTTGCTTAATATCGGGTATCATTGCCCCAACCCATGGTGCAAAACTACCATCAATGCCAATATTGATTGAGTTTGGAACAAATCCTTTAGCAAATACCTGTGCATCTCTTGTATCTAAAATTAATGCATTGGTTTCATTAGCCGCCGCTTCAAAAGCTTCTGGACTTAATGCATGTTGTCCGCGTTCTAAAACCTTGTCAATACTATCATATCCTTGAATGTTCATCAAAACATTCAAAGGAAAATATCCTGGAGGAGCTACTAAGCCATCTAATACAGCTTTTTTAAATTCATCTTTGGTTAATGATGGATTAAGTGCATAGTTTGTCTTTTTTTGATTTCCCAAAGTATCTGTAGTTTCTTTACTCATATTTTTACCGCATGCGGAGCCCGCCCCATGTGCAGGATACACAACGATATCATCTGCTAAAGGCATGATTTTATTTCTCAATGAATCATATAAATGACCTGCTAAAATATCCTCAGTTAATTCTGCTTTTACTTTTTGAGCTAAATCAGGACGACCTACATCACCAATAAATAAAGTATCTCCGCTAAATAATGCAGATTCTTTTCCGTTTTCATCAATTAATAAAAAACAGGTGCTTTCCATTGTATGTCCTGGTGTATGTATAACCTTTATTTTTACATTTCCTAAACTTAGCACTTCTCCATCATTTGCTGTATGCATTTCAAATCCAGCTTTAGCAGTTGGTCCATAAACAATTGTTGCACCTGTTTTTTTAGCTAAATCAATATGCCCAGATACAAAATCTGCATGAAAATGGGTTTCTAATACATACTTAATTTTTGCATTATCTAATGTAGCTTTTTGTATATATGGTGCTACTTCTCTTAAAGGATCTATAATGGCAGCTTCTCCATTACTTTCAATATAATACGCGCCTTGTGCAAGACATCCTGTGTAAATTTGTTCTACTTTCATGGTGTTATTTTTTAAATTTTATTTAATTAGATTTTTTTAAAACAAATTTGATTGTATTTGTTACAATAGCAAGTGATAATTGTCACAGAAGTGATTTTTTTATACAAAAAAACATATGATTTTTATCAGTTTTTTATTGTATAATTTTTGTGACATTTAATTTTAATTAGAAATTAAAATATTATGAAAACAAGATATCAAATCATTATTATTGGTGGAGGGAATGCCGGAATCTCTGTTGCGACACAATTATTAGCAAAAAATAAATCATTAGAAATGTGTATCATTGAGCCGAATGATAAACATTATTACCAGCCAGCATGGACAATGGTTGGCGGAGGTTTTTATAATATAAAAGATACAGAAAAAGAAGAAGCTGCATTTATCCCAAAAGATGTTGAATGGATAAAAGAAAGTGTTATAAACCTAATGCCAGAAAGTAATCAAATAAAATTATCGACAGGAAAACAATTAACATACGATTATTTAATTGTTGCACCTGGTATACAATTAAATTGGAACGAAATCAAAGGACTAGAAGAAAATTTGGGGAAAAATGGAATTTGTTCTAATTATAGTTTTAAAAATGCACCTTATACATTTGAATGTATTCAAAAAACAAAAAAAGGAAAAGCGATTTTTACTAGTCCTCATACGCCAATTAAATGCGGAGGTGCTCCACAAAAAATTATGTATATCGCTGCAGATTATTTCAAAAAAAATGGTTTATCAAATAATATACAAGTAGAGTTTTGGTCTGGTGGAACAAAATTATTTGGAGTAAAAAAATTCGAAGACGCATTAAAAAAAGTTATTGCAAAATTTAATATTAAAGAGCATTATTATAATAAGCTTGTTGAGATTGATGGTGTAAATAAAAGAGCCAAATTTATTGGATTTGGCGAACACAATAAAGATGTTGAAACCTGGATTGACTATGAAATGATCCATGTAACACCACCTCAGTCTGCACCCGATTTTATCAAATCAAGCCCTTTGGCGAATAGCGCAGGTTGGGTAGATGTAGATAAACATAGCTTACAACATGTTAAATACTCCAATGTATTTTCTTTAGGAGATGCATCTTCTTTACCTACTGGTAAAACAGGTGCCGCAATAAGAAAACAAGCGCCAGTTTTAGTTCAAAATATTTTGTCTTTAATAGAAGGTACAAATTTGACTGCTCATTATAATGGATATAGCAGCTGTCCTTTGATAACAGGGAAGGGGAAATTAATTCTGGCAGAATTTGATTATGACAATATCCCTCAAGAAACTTTTCCTTTTAATCAAGCCAAAGAAAGATGGTCAATGTTCATACTTAAAAGGTATATTCTACCTTTTTTATATTGGAATAAAATTTTGAAAGGAAAAATGTAATCTTATTGCTAAGTGACAATTATCACTTATCTTATGCTATAGTTTTAGCACTTTTGCTAAAATTTAAACGATAATGGAAATAATAGGATATCTAGCATCTATTTTAATTGGTATTTCATTAGGCCTAATTGGAGGCGGAGGCAGTATATTAACTGTTCCCGTGTTAGTATATCTTTTTCATGTTGAGCCTGTTTTGGCAACGGCATATTCATTATTTATTGTAGGAACAAGCAGCCTTGTTGGAGCATGGCCAAAATACAAGCAGGGGTTTGTAAATATAAAAACTGCCATCATTTTTGGAATCCCATCAATTGCTTCTGTTTATGCAACTAGGAAATTTTTAGTGCCTGCAATTCCTAAGGAATTGGGTCATTTGGGAGATTTAGCAATAACAAAATCATTAGTGATGATGTTATTATTTGCTATTTTAATGGTTGCTGCTTCAATTTCCATGATTCGATCCAAATCAACCCAAGACAATACTAAAGAAGAAGAACAGAAGTTTAACTACCCAATGATTCTTTTAGAAGGCGCTTTAGTAGGAGTATTAACAGGTCTAGTAGGTGCTGGAGGAGGTTTTTTAATTATACCTGCATTGGTTATGTTAAGTAAATTACCAATGAAGCAGGCTGTTGGTACATCTCTTCTAATCATTGCTGCTAAGTCTTTAATTGGTTTCACTGGAGACCTTGGAAACAGCGAAATGAATTGGACTTTATTGTTATCTGTTACTGCACTTGCTATTGGAGGTATTTTTATAGGTGATATTCTAAGTAAAAAAATTGATGGCAATAAACTTAAAAAGGGCTTTGGTTGGTTCGTATTAATAATGGGAGTTTACATTATTGCTCAACAATTGTTTTTCCCAATCGGAGGCGGCCACTAATTCTGAAATTTTATTTTCATGTTAAAGTTTTATGTAGCTATACTAGCTTGCATGCTATTTTATTTCAATAATGGGATTGCACAACATCAAGAATTGAATGAAGACCCTAAGCTTTGGGGAAAGTCTAAGAAAACCATAGATAGCAATAATTTACTACATCAATTTCAGATGGGCACGATGCATGGTCATTTTAGATCCTTCTTTAGTACAACTTCAAATAAAAATAGTGCCCTAGAGTATGCAAATGCAGTTGGTGGAGGTATTCAATTTATTTCAAAGCCTATTTATAATATCAATATTGGAGTAAGTGGTTTTTTTGTTTATGATGCATTTTCATCAGACTTAACCAAGCCGCATCCTTTATCAAATACATTGAATAGATATGAATTAGGTTTATTCGATGTAACTAATCCTGCAAATAAAAATGATATTGATCGATTAGAAGAATTGTTTATTCAATACAATAAAAAAAATACTAAAATTACATTAGGTAAGCAACTATTGAATACTCCTTTTATCAATCTACAAGACGGAAGAATGAGACCAACAGAAGTTCAAGGATTTTGGGGTCAATACAAATTAGAGAAATCGAAATGGTATGGTGGTTGGTTAAATCGTTTTTCCCCAAGAGGTACAGTGGAATGGTATAAAACAAGCGAGTCAATTGGCATATATTCTGTTGGAGTAAATCAAGATGGTACTAAATCTGGATATAAAGATAATGTTGAATCTTCTGGTGTAGCATTGGCAGGTACTGAAATTACATTAAAGAAAAACTTTAAATTACAATTATGGAATCAATATGTTGAAAACATATTTAATAGTAGTTTTATTCAATTAGACAAAGTTCCTAATGATTATCATAAAACTTACTTCGGTATTCAAATGATTAGGCAAACGGTAATTAATAAAGGAGGGAACGAAACATTAAATAAAACTTATTTTATTCCATCTCAAAGCGCATTAGTGATTGGCGCTAGATTAGGTCAACAAATCAGACAATGGGATCATTCACTTAATTTCACAAGAATTACCAAATCAGGTAGATATTTAATGCCTCGCGAATGGGGTCGTGATCCATTTTATACTTTTTTAGTGGGTGAAAGAAATGAAGGTTTTGGAGATCTAAATGCTTATGTTTTTAAAACCAAATACACATCCAAGAAATACCCCTTAACAATGAATGGTGCAATTGGATATTTCAATTTACCAGATATTAAAAATTATGCCCTCAATAAATATAGTTTCCCTTCCTATTGGCAATACAATATAGATGCAAGGTATGCCTTGACGGGTTTTTGGAAAGGCTGGGAAATACAGCTTGTCTATTTTTACAAAAAAGCTTCTGGCAACACTTACAATGAAGCAAAAAACTATATAAACAAGGTAGATATGGGGCACTTTAACTTTATTTTAAATTTTCATTTTTAATTTTTCTTCTTTCTTGTCCAATTGTGATAAAAGTCACTTAATTTATACATAAATAAGTGGATTTTCAGTTTTCAATCATTTGTAATGAAAAATAAAAATGCCGATAGAAGAAGTTTTTTAAAAAACGCAGCGTTATTAGGTATAAGTGTACCTGCTTCTTTGGCTTTATCAAATAATGCATCTGCTTCAGAACCATTCCCTGTCGATACATCAAATGGTGACGATAAAATCATTCAAAAGAAAAATGAGTTTAGTGTATTCATTACTACAGATTTACATGCTCAAATTCATACTCACGATGAGTTTTTCTGGGAAAATAATGAAGCAGTATACAGAAAAAGAGGAGGTTTGGCAGTATTAAAAACAATGATTGACTCATTAAGAAAACAACATCCCAACCATATTCTTTATGATGGCGGAGATTATTTTCATGGACACGCAATCGCTTCATTATCAGAAGGAGAAGCACTAATTCCTTTAATGAATGCTTTTAATTATGACTTAATATTACCAGGAAACTGGGAGGTAGTATATAAAAAGAAAAAGATGCTCTATGACATGGGGCACTCTACAGCTGCAAAAATTTGTGCCAATATGTGGCATAAAACAAAAGATGCAGATAATGGAACCTTGATTTATCCTCCCTACTGGATTAAATATATCGCAGGTGCCAAAATAGGATTCATTGGCTATACTGATCATTTGGTACCCAAACGACAATCTCCCGCTTACAGCGAAGGCATTAGCTTTACACATGCAACTGATAATGTAGCTAAATATGTCAAGTACCTAAAAGAAGTAGAAGGATGTGGAATCATATTTGTTGTTACTCATATGGGTCTTGCTCAACAAGTGGGATTATCTAATGATCCATCTGTTGAAGGTGTTGATTTTATTATAGGAGCTGATACACACGAAAGAGTTAGAGTGCCTATTGAAGGTAAATATACTAGAGTAATTGAATGTGGTGCATTTGGTTCCTTTTTAGGGAAGCTTGATATTGAGGTTGTAAATGGTAAAATGTCATCCTATCAATATAATTTATTAGATGTGGATCCAATAAAATATCCTGCCAATCAAGCTGTTGCAAATTTAGTAGAGAAGATCGCAGCGCCATATAGTAAAATACTTACAGAAAAAATTGGTTCTACAACCACTCCACTAGTTAGGTATTTTGTATTAGAAACTCCCATGGACAATTTAATTACAGATGCAATTATGTGGAAATTCAAGCCTGATATTGCTTTAAGTAATGGATTTAGATTTTGTCAACCATTGGCAATACCTAAAGGAAGTAAGGAAGCAATTATTACCAAAGAATTTTTATGGAATATGCTTCCTGTAGATTCAACCGCAAAAAAAGGAAAAGTATCTGGAACTCAATTATTAGAGTGGTTAGAAAAAGAATTAGAAAATGCATTTGCTAAAGATCCAAGCAAGCGTTTTGGTGGATGGTTTGTAAGATTTGCAGGAATGGAAGTAAACTGCACTATTGGTAAACCCAAAGGAGAAAGAGTAAATTGGGTAAAAGTAAAAGGACAAGCATTGGAAAACAATAAGATGTATGACATTGTTGCTTGTGAAAGAGAGGGTGATCCAAATGATACTTTATGTAGAATTGAAAAAGTAAATAACCCTGAAACGACAACATTAAATTTACATCAAGTAATCACAGACTATTTAAAAATTCATTCACCAGTTTCACCTAAAATTGAAGGAAGGACTATTGCGACAGATCAACCTTCAACACTATTAACACAATTACAAGGAACAAGTTATAATTTTAGATAGATGAGAAAAGTATATATCATTTTAATTGGTCTTGTTGGGTTAGTAACGATTTATTTTGTTGTAGGTTTTATTAATGGCACTTATTTTAAAATAGACCCAAATGTAATTTCAGACAACCCTGACAGTACATGGGTTGCTCCTAGTTTAAGTTTTGATGATACAACTACTGGAGAAGAAAGAGATTTAGTGATATATGGAGAAGAATTAATTGCACATACATCAAGATATTTAGGCCCAAACGGATCGGTTGCAAAATTGACCAATGGCATGAATTGTCAAAACTGTCATTTACAAGCTGGGAAAAAAGCTTGGGGGAATAATTATGCAGCTGTTTTTTCAACTTATCCTAAATTTAGAGATAGAAGTGGCCAAATTGAAAGTATTTACAAAAGAGTCGCTGATTGCATGGAGAGAAGTTTGAATGGACAAGCAGTTGATAGCAATAGTAGAGAATTTAAAGCTATTTATAACTATATTAAATGGCTAGGAAAAGATGTTGCTAAAAACATTAAACCACATGGATCTGGAATCGAAAAAATACCTTTTTTAGATAGAGCAGCGGATCCGATAAAAGGCAAAATAGTATACACTACGCAATGTCAAAGTTGTCATGGTCCAAACGGCGAAGGAATGCTTGCACCAGATGAAAAAGAATATGCTTATCCTCCATTATGGGGATCAAATAGCTATAATGATGGAGCAGGTTTATTTAGAGTGAGCAACTTTGCAGGTTATGTAAAAAATAACATGCCCTATCAATTAACATCTCATCAAAATCCAAAATTAACTATCGAAGAGTGTTGGGATGTTGCGGCTTATGTAAATAGCCAACCAAGACCACATAAAGACCAAACAGCAGATTGGCCTAAAATTGATAAAAAACCAATTGACTTTGCTTTTGGTCCATATGCCGACAATTTTAGTGAGCAACAGCATAAATACGGACCATTTAAACCTATTAAAAAATTCTACAACAAATAAATAAACACACAAATATGATAGAACAAGTACAACAACCCTGGCCCTGGTATGTAGCGGGCATTATTATTGGATTAATCGTCCCTGCCTTATTGATTCTGGGAAATAAAAGTTTTGGAATTTCTTCAAGTATGCGACATGTTTGCGCAGCATGTTTTCCTGGAGATATTAAATTCTTTAAATATGACTGGAAAAAAGAAGCTTGGAATTTCTTTTTTATTGGCGGTATTATAATTGGTGCATTTATTGCAATTAATTACTTAGCTAACCCTAATCCAGTAATAGTAAATGAAGATTTGAAAAAAACTTTAGCGGAATATGGCATTAATAACTATGATAAACTATTGCCTTCCGAAATTTTTAGTTTTGAAGCCTTGTTTACATTAAGAGGTGTTGTGATGTTAATAGGTGGAGGCTTTTTGGTTGGATTTGGAACAAGATATGCCGGTGGTTGTACCTCAGGCCATTCCATTATGGGATTGAGTAGTTTACAATGGCCTTCATTAGTGGCTACCATTTGTTTTATGATTGGCGGATTCATCATGGCCAATTATATTTTACCTCTTATTTTATCTTTATAACACAAATCAAATGAACACAGAAAAAATACAAACAATAGATAATAATACAGCTTGCGTTAACTCTTCCGAACAAAATCATCCAACTTGGTACAATATCAAATATGTAATTGTAGGTATCATATTTGGAATTGTTTTTGTAAAAGCAGAAATAATCTCTTGGTTTAGAATTCAAGAAATGTTTCGTTTACAAAGTTTTCACATGTATGGCGTAATTGGTACAGCAGTTTTTGTTGGCGCTATATCCGTTTTTTTAATTAAAAAATTTAATATTAAAACTATTCATGGAGAAGAAATAGTGATTGCAAAGAAAGAATTCAATAAGGGTCAAATCTTTGGGGGATTACTATTTGGATTTGGATGGGCTATCACTGGTGCTTGCCCTGGACCATTATACGCACATATTGGAGCAGGTTTCTATGCTATCGCAGTTGTTATATTAAGTGCAATCGCTGGTACATGGACCTATGGTTACTTTAAAGAAAAATTACCTCACTAATATTTTTCTAATTATTTCTCTTGAAATTAGAAAAGCTAGCACAAGGATTCCTATTACAGTTAATTGATTGATTAATTGACTCTTTGGACCTTGTGCGGCTTTAATTCCCCAAAGTGCCCAGACTAGCACTAATGGATGTGCAATATTTTTGAAAAAAACGATAAAGTAAATACCTAATATTATTGCAATAGAAATCATTAAAATTGTCCAATAAATAGGATCTATTACAAATCCATTCCACTTTAGGTGAACCAATAAAGCCGTGATATTCGCAATAGTTGCAACACTAATCCATCCAAGATAAATAGAAAAAGGAGTTTTGATTAAAAATTGATACAATGGCTTTATAGTCAATGCTTCTTGTTGCATGATCATAAATACTTTAATCAACGAAACTAAGAATGCTAACATAATCAATACACTCACTCCCACTTGTAAATAATGCCAAGCCAATATCCACCCTGCATTTAAAATACAAGTGAACCAATAGTAAGGCGTAATGGCATCTAAGTATTTTTTGATATCAGGGAATTGTCGTTGCTTAATTGTAAAGTAAGTATATGAAATACTGTAATTCAATAAGAATAAATAAATGATTCCCCATATAGAAAAAGTAAAGCCAGCTGGAACAAAATAATTAGGATAAAAAGCAGATATCTGACCAGTGTTATATCCATTAATGGGTAATATATTCGCCAATGCGTTCGTGGCTATAACAATTATAAACAAGGCCCAGTTGATGATTATTTTCATATTCTCTTATTTATAAACTACATATTTTCTGCATCAATACCCATTTCTCTCCTGGCTTTGCACATGGTAAAGCTTGTTGATATTCCCACATTAATTTTTCCCACTGCTGTACCATCTCGTTTTTTGCATCCATCAAAGCTTTTTCTTCAAAACTAAAATCATCTTTAGTATCTAGTATCATAAATAATCTATTAGAAACGCGGTATATCTCTAAATGTTGAATGCCTGAGCATTTAATGGAATCAATAATTTCTGGCCAAACTGATTGGTGGTATTCTTCATATAAAGCAATAGAAGCAGGATCGTCTTTTAAATCCAAAGCCAAGCAATATCTTTTCATAGAAGGTTTTTAATCTTTATAAATGTAGGGCTAATTTTTTGATCCATATACAAAGGCCTCCATTACTTCCATAGATAAGATTGCATCCTCAGCAGAACAAGGATTCTTTCCTTTATGTAAGAAATAATTGACTACTGCTTGTATATGATTTTGTTGATTATGCTTGGGTGCTTCAAAATGTATTGTATTGGTATTGCCATTGATCTCCAATTCGATAAATAACCCAAATACCGGAAAACGAATAGTTCCTTTTTCGCCAATAATTAAAAATTCATCCTTTTCTTCTCCATTAATACTAAAGTCCCACAAGCCTTTGCAAACTATTCCATTCTCTAGCTCTATTGTTCCTTGTACAAAATCTTCTGCCTTATATAATCCTGCTTTATTCGTAGATGTGCCAGAAAAAGATTTTGGTTTACCAAAGAAATAAAAAACTAAATCAATTTGATGAGGCGCTAAATCGTAAAAATAACCTCCTCCAGCAATAGATGGATCCACTCTCCAATTTGATGGGTCCTTTGCTGCTTTGTCAGTTTTTTTTAACATATTTATCTGCACTTCTTTAACAGCACCAATAAGATCTTGCTCCAAAATATTTTTCACTTCCATAAATAGTGGAAGGTTTCTTCTATAATGTGCAACTGATAATTTTACTCCTAATTTTTCAGAAGCCACTTTTAATCTTTTGCATGCTGCCAAGTTTAATGCCATTGGTTTTTCTAGATACACAGGCTTGCCTAATTGCATGGCTTCCATTGCATATGCTTCTCTAACATCTGGAGGTGTTGCAATATAGATAGCATTAATTTTTTCTGATTGAATTAAATCCAAAGCATTGGTATAGCTCATAGGTACTTGATGCCTTTTCACATAATCTGCTAATTTTTCTGGGTCTCTTCTTGACACAGCCACTAAATTAGAATGTTCAACTTTATTAAATGCAGGACCACTTTTTACTTCGGTCACATTACCACATCCAATGATGCCCCAGCAAATTTTTTCCATGTACTAATTTGTAAAACAAGTTAATAAAAAAAGGGCAGTATAGAAATACCGCCCGAATCAACGATTGCTTGCTTATGTACACTAAAAAATGTTGCTGTCATGGATGGAGTTGAACCATCGTTAAGGGTTTTGCTGACCCTTGCCTATCCGTTCGGCCACATGACTGAGGTATAAAGATAAGGAGAAAAATCATATTGTCTACTATTTTTGTAGACTTTATATGAATTTGAACTTAAAATGTTATAAATAATTGATTATCAGTACTTAAAATATCAATAGTGGTTAAATATCAAAAAATAAAGATGGCATATGGGCTCTTTTTAGGTAGGGAAATGAGTATATTTAAGTACAAACTTGCTTATGAAATCTAGAAGATTATTCTTAAAACAATCAGCACTAGCATCTGGTGCTTTGTTTACACAACCTATTTTTAGCAATGCCGCTATTTTTGGAACCGATACCATTCGAGTGGCCACGATTGGTGTGAATGGAATGGGATGGGCTAATACTAAAGCTGCTTTAAAAGTTAAAAATTTGGAAGTGGTTGCGTTATGCGATATTGACGCCAATGTTTTAGCTACCAGAAAAAATGAGTTACTTGGATTACAACCCAATGTAAAAAAGGTAGACACCTATAACGACTACCGTAATATCTTAGATAGAAAAGATATTGATGTAGTGATTGTGGGTACGCCAGATCATTGGCATGCATTACAGATGATAGAAGCTTGTAGTGCAGGCAAACATGTATATGTAGAAAAGCCTTGTGGAAATTCTATTGGCGAATGCAATACCATGATTGCTGCAAAAAATAGATACAATAAAATAGTGCAAGTTGGTCAATGGCAAAGAAGTCAAAAACATTTTAAAGATGCATTAGATCTTGTTCACTCTGGACAATTAGGAAATATTAGAACTACCAAAGTGTGGTGTTATCAAGGATGGATGCGTCCTCAACCTATTGTACCTAACTCTGCAGTTCCTGCAGGAGTTGATTATACAAAATGGATTGGACCTGCACCTATGCGTGATTTTAATGCAAGCAGATTTCATTTTCATTTTAGATGGTTCTGGGATTATGCAGGCGGATTGATGACCGATTGGGGTGTTCATTTATTAGATTACGCAATACAAGGAATGAAAGCAGGTAATCCAAAAAGTGTAAGTGCACTAGGTGGAAAATTTGCTTATCCTGAATTAGCAGAAGAAACACCAGATACTCTAACTACACTATACGAATTTGATAATTTCAATTTAGTATGGGATTCTGCAATGGGCATTGACAATGGTTCTTATGGAAGAGACCATGGAATTGCTTTTGTAGGTAACAATGGAACTTTAATCTTAGATAGAGGTGGATGGGAAGTGATTGAAGAAAGACAAGCAAAAAATAAAATTGCTGTTCCTTTACACAAGTCTGAAGACAATGGTGTAGAATTACATTGGGAAAATTTTATTGGTGCTATCAGAAACAATCAACCAGATAGTTTGCATTGTTCTATAGAAGAAGGTTCGCATATAGCAACCATTGCTCAAATGGGTAATATCGCTTACCGATCTGGTCAAAAAGTAAATTGGGATCCAACCACTCAATTATTTACAGATGCAAGCATCAATAAAAACTATTACACCAAAGAATATCATAACGGGTATACAATTCCAAATTTATAAATCATTCTCATGGCAAATCGTAGAAACTTTTTACAACAAGTTGGTTTAATGGCAGGCGCATTTTCTGCCAATAGCTTATTTAACCAAGCGCATGCTGCTGAATTTGAGCATATTAATTTAATCAAAAAAGATTTGAGTGCTTCTGCAATTGCAAGTGATGAAGATTATTGGAGTGTGATACAGCAGGGTTATACAGTGAGTCCTTCCATCATCAATTTTAATAATGGAGGGGTTAGTCCAAGTCCAAGAATTGTTCAAGAAGCTGTAGAGCGTTTTAATAAAATGACTAATGAAGGTCCTTCTTATTATATGTGGCGCATTTTAGATCAAGGAAGAGAGCCATTAAGATATAAGTTAGCTCAATTGGCAGGTGCAGATCCCGACGAGATTGCGATTAATAGAAACTCCACTGAAGCATTGAATACCGTGATCTTTGGTTTGAATTTAAAAGCGGGTGATGAAGTAATTGGCACCAAGCAAGACTATCCAAATATGATCAATGCTTGGAAACAAAGAGCCAGCAGAGAAGGTATTGTGTATACTCAATTGAATTTCAAATACCCTATTGAAAATGATGAAGAGATTGTAAATGCTTTTGAAAAAGCCATTACCCCTAAAACAAAAATCTTCCATATTACTCATATGGTGAATTGGGTAGGACAAATCATGCCCGTAAAAAAATTATGCGCTTTGGCTAAAAAACATGGTATTGAAACTATTGTAGATGGCGCGCATAGTTTTGGATTAATGGATTTTAGTGTGCCGGATTTAGGTTGTGATTATTTTGGAACTTCTTTACATAAATTTTTATCGGCTCCGATTGGTTCTGGTATGTTATGGATTAAAAAAGAGAAGATTGAAAAAATCTGGCCGCTAATATGCAATGACAGACCCAATAGTGGCGACATTAGAAAGTTTGAAACCATTGGTACTAGAAGTTTCCCAATTGAGCAAGGTATTGGAGAAGCATTGAATTTTCATAATGCCATTGGATCTAAAAGAAAAGAAGAACGAATTCGTTATTTGAAAAATTATTGGGCAACCAAAGCACAACAGATACCTAAAGTAAAAATTAATACTTCTTTAAAAGACGAATACAGTTGTGCTATTTGTGGTGTGAGTATTGATGGCATGACACCTGGAGAACTAGACAGTGCTTTATTTAATGAATATAAAATTCATACAGTAGGCATTGTATGGGAGAATATTAGTTGTGTGAGAATTACACCACATGTTTATACCCGCATTCAAGATTTAGATAAATTGGTCTACGCTTTAGAAAAAATCGCAGCCAAGAAAAAATAAACCTAAAAAACAACCCCACTCGTTTATGGGGTGGGGTTGAAAAATTATAAAATGAAATAATTAGGCACTTAAATTTTTAAAAGTGCCTAATTACTCTTTGTAGGCAATGTTGGATAAGTAATTCCTAGTTGCTCTAAATAAGTATTATACTTTGTAGGATCATAATAATACTTCTCTAACAAAGGTCTATAGGTATTTTGAATCTCTTTATTCAAATGAATTGCAGGAGGATCTTTCTCAGTAATAAATGGAATATACTTTACATCCTTGGTTTGTACATTCGTAAAATAAGATTTTGCTTCTGCTAATAAACTTGGCTTAGTAAATAAATCTAATAAAGTCATTGCAGTAGCTTCTGCTCCAGCTAAAGAACCCTTATGTGCAATAGGCGTAGCCATTGCAATGGCGTCTGCCCAATGATGTCCTTTCGTGCCTGGAATATTAGCAGGATATCTTAATACAATGGTTGGTAGGTTCCAAGAGATATCTGCGATATCATCAGAACCACCTCCCCAAGAAAATGGAACAGATCCTTTAATAGTATCTATAGCAGTTCTTAATCCATCAATAGGTCTACCGCTATTGTCTTTTTTAGGTGCTTCCACTAAAGTTTGAACGCCTCTTGCTAAAGCTATATCCTTATCATCCCAAACCGGCATCCCTACTTTTTTAATATTCGCATACATCGCTTCAGCCAATGGTTTATTAAAATGACCTGGCCATGCAGTACCTAAAATTTGATGTTTCACAGTAGTACCTGTCATCATCGCAGCTCCTTCAGAAATTTTAATACCAGCTTCATAATTTGCTTTGATATCTTCATAAGTACGCTCTCTAAAATAATACCATACACTTGCTTTACTTGGCACTACATTTGGTTGATCACCACCATCTACCACTACATAGTGAGATCTATTTGTTGGTTTTAAATGTTCTCTTTTAAAATTCCAACCCACATCCATTAACTCAACAGCGTCTAATGCACTCTTTGCTCTCCATGGTTGTCCTGCTGCGTGTGCTGCATCTCCAGTGAAATCAAAACGAACACTTACTAAACCATTGCCGCCATTGTCTCCATAATCACAACTAAAATCTCCACTTACATGCGTGAATATACAAGCGTCTACATTTTTAAAATACCCATCTCTAATATACCAAGCCTTGGTGCCTACTAATTCTTCTGCCACACCAGGCCAAATAACAATGGTTCCTGGCATATGCTCTTTCTCCATCATTTCTTTCATGGCAATGGCTGCATAAATAATCACTGCTTGACCAGAATTGTGTCCTTCTCCATGCCCTGGCGCACCATCTACTATGGGAGCTTTATAAGCAACACCTGGCTTTTGAGAAGCTTTCGGGATACAATCAATATCACTACCTAGGGCAATCACTGGAGAACCTGATCCCCATTTAGCCATCCAAGCAGTTGGTACATTTGAAATACCTTTTTCAACAGTGAATCCATTTTTAGTTAAAGTATTGGTTAAATAAGTATAGGTTTCTTTTTCTTGAAAACCCAACTCTGAATAACTAAAAATTTGATCTACCATTACTTGCACATCTTTTGCATGCGAAGCAACTGCAGTCATTAATTGCTGCTTCATAGCAGCTAATTCTTTTTCAGAATATTTTTTTTGCGCAAAACTATTTGCTACAAAAAACAATAAAACAAAAGACAATAGGTATTTCATAGTATTTGTATTAGAAGATTAAGTTACAAAAAATAGCGTAATAATACTTAGAACTTGAACCCTTTAAAAAGAGAAGTTAGAGGAATGCATACCTACTGGCTTTATCTGATATTATTAGATCCCCTTGGACTAGCTATTCAAGGAGGAAGCAAAACCCTTCATTCTGAACAAGATAGTATTATAATGGATTGGAGTATTGGACAGCCAGCGGTTCTTGAATCATTTAATAAAGATGCTTCGTTAATTGTTAATACTGGATTTCTACAAAACAAAAATTGTGACAAATGTTTGTATAAAAGCTTGGATAGTTTTTTAGTACAAGTAAAAATAGGTCCCAATCCCACAGAGCATAATTTATATACACATATCAATCAATTGGGCCTAATATGGCAGGGGTGGGAGATGTATAATTTGGAAGGAAAATTATTAGAAAGAAGGGTTATAAACCTATCTGGGCTTAGGCTACAATACACCATCAATCTTAGCAACTACTCAAAAGGGATGTATTTTCTGAAATATTATTTTTTAATTGATCAACAAATTTCAATTATTAAAACTATTCAAATTTATAAATCATGAATAAGTATATTTTATTGACAATATGGATAACGATGGTTTTTAGTTCAAGTGCCATGTCCCAAAGCAAGCCTGGTATTCACTTTCAGGGAATTGCAAGAACTAAAGAAGGGCTTATCGTAGCGAATAAACAAATGAATATAAAAATTGGTTTATACAAAGACAGTGTGGAAGATGGACTGGTTTATGAAGAAATAAAATCGATCAAAACAAATGTGTTGGGTGTATTTTTTGTGAATATTGGCAAGGAAGAAGAAGGAAAAATATTTACTAAAACAAATTGGGATAAAATTAAGTGGGAGGATGAATTGGTTTTTATAAAAGTAGAGATTGACCCAGAAAACGATTTACAATTTTTATCTCTGGGATTTCATCCAATCAATGCAAGTCCTTATGCACTTCATTCCTATTCTGTAAATGCCACCAATATTCGGGGAACCATACCAATTGCTCAAGGCGGTACCGGAACTACCAATGTAAAAGACTTGCAGATCTTGTTGGGTATTGATAAAATCAACAATACACCCGATAGCGTAAAACCAATCACTAAAAATACCCTCGCCTTAATCAATCAAAAATTAAATAGTGTGGATACTATTGCTTTAAGTAGTAGAGTGAATTTAAAGTTGAATAAAACGGATACCATTTCTTTAAGTAATAGAGTCAATCAAAAACTCAATAAATCAGATACGATATACCTAAGTAATAGAATCGAAAAATTATCTCAAGCCATGCCAAGCCCTAAAGAATGGGGTTGTTTTTATGATACTAGCAGGCAAGCTACAACAGCCAATACAGCTACCGCAGTTCAATGGAATTTTGCTGCCGCCAGCAATACTGCAACCATTACCAACAATACCGCAGGCCTACCCACCAGGGTCTCCATTCAGTCCGAGGGCATATATAAAGTATTTTATAAGATTCAAATGCTAAAGCAGGATATAGGTAATGATGAGCTAAGTATTTGGATTAGAAAAAATAGTGCGGCTTATCCTTTTTCTCATCAGTCTTTTACTATTTATGGAGGATCCATTAAAAATAGCTTTATTGGAAATTATTACTTAGACCTAGGTGATAGAGATTATATAGAAGTTTTTTATAGTGTAAAAAATGCCAATTCTCAAATTATGAGTAACCCTGCAAGCAATAACCCCTCTAGACCTTCCACACCCGGAGCCTACTTAATCATAGAAAAAATAAATTAAACTCCACTGGTCATTAAATTGTTTTTTAATACAGCTTAAGAATTATCTTTAAGTATATAAAATCAAATCAAATGAGAAGATTGCTATTAGGGTTAATGTTGATTATTTGTAGTCAATTAAATGTTTTTGCTCAGGGTATTACAAGTCCTAAAGAACATTTTGGATTTTCTATTGGCGACAATTATCACTTAGCCACATTTACACAAACTGAAGCTTACTTAAAAAAATTAGCTACCGAATCCAATAAGGTTAAACTACAAACTATTGGAAAAACTGAAGAAGGTAGAAATCACTACATGATGATTGTATCTGATCCAAGTAATTTAAAAAGATTAGCGCACTATAAATCTATTTCACAAAAACTAGCAAGAGCTGAAAACCTTAGCCCTGCAGAAGCTGCACAATTAGCCAAAGACGGCAAGGCGGTTGTTTGGATTGATGGTGGATTGCATGCAACAGAAGTAGTCGGCATTCATCAATGGATCGAAACCATGTATCAACTTATTACAAGAAGCGATGAAGAGACAAATAGAATTTTAAAATCTACTATTATTTTATTTGTACATGCAAATCCTGATGGACAAGAATTAGTATCTAATTGGTACATGCGTAATGCAGATACTTTAAAAAGAAGTACCAATCAATTACCTAGATTGTATCAAAAATATATTGGGCATGATAACAATAGAGATTTCTTCATGACCAATATGTCTGAATCAAAAAATATGAGTATCCAGCAATATATCGAATGGATGCCTCAGATTTTATACAATCATCACCAAACAGGCCCTCCAGGCACGGTAGTAGCGGGCCCTCCTTATAGAGACCCTTTTAATTATGTATATGATCCATTATTAATAACTGGTATTGATGCCATGGGTGCAGCAATGAGCAGTAGATTGAATGCCGAGAACAAGCCTGGTTATACTATGAAAAGCGGATCTGTTTATTCTACATGGTGGAACGGAGGTTTAAGAACCACAGCGTATTATCATAATATCATTGGTATACTTACAGAGATCATAGGAAATCCTACACCTATGACCATCCCTTTATTGCCTGCAAGATTAATTCCTAATAGTGGCACACCATTTCCTATTCAACCTCAAAAATGGTATTTCAAAAATTCTATCGACTATTCTATTTCTTTAAACTATGCTGTATTGAATTATGCTGCAAGATATAAAGATGAGGTATTGATGAATATTTATACCATGGGTAAAAAATCTATAGATGCTGGTAATAAAGATACTTGGACATTGAATCCTAAAAAATCAGATGCGCTTGCTGAATTAATCAAAGCAGATAAAAAAGTGTACGGAAAAGATTCAACACCTATCAGTCCTTATGATCAAATTTATAAAAATGCTACTTTAAGAGATCCTAGAGGATATATTGTTAGTGTTGATCAAACCAATACTGCAATCGACTTTATCAATATTTTAATTAAGAGTGGTATAAAAGTGCATAAAGCCACTGCAGCTTTTTCAGTTGCTGGAAAAAACTATCCTGCTGGTTCTTTTATTGTTAAAACCAATCAGGCTTTTCGTCCACATGTATTAGATATGTTTGAACCACAGGATCATCCAAATGACTTTTTATATCCTGGCGGACCTCCAGTGAGACCTTATGATGCTGCCGGTTGGACTCCTGCTTATACGATGGGTATTGAATTTGATAGAATCTTGGATGATTTTAATGGACCTTTTGAAGCCATTGCTTATGGTGAGTTACAAAAGCCAGTAGGACAATTAAAATCTGTTACAGATAAAAAAGCTTATGCAATTAGTGTTAAAGAAAATGATGCTTTTATTGTTATCAATGATCTATTAAAAGCAGGCGCATCGGTGATGAAAAATAAATCTAGTTTCATTGTACCTGTAAACGCAAAGAGCAGTTCAATTATTCAAAATGCTATTAAAGAAGAAGGATTAAAAATAGAAGAAACTAACTCTATTCCAATGGATGCAGAAATAGTAAAATCATTGAGAGTAGGTTTGTGGGATAGATATGGTGGATCTATGTCTTCCGGTTGGTTAAGATGGATTTTAGAAAAACACCATTTTGATTTTAACCTTATTTATGCAAAAGAAATCAATGAGGGTAATTTGAATGCAAAATATGATGCGATTATATTTGTGGAAGGCGCTATTCCTGCAATGACCGCTGAAGCACCCAATCCATGGGATGAGAGAGAGCCTGATGTAAAAGATATACCTTCTGAATTTCATCATATGGTTGGCAAAATCACTGCAGAGAAATCTATTCCTTCTATCAAACAATTCATAGAGAATGGTGGCAAGGTAATTACGATTGGTTCTAGTGCGAATTTGGCTTATCATTTAAAATTACCAGTTAAAAATGCACTTACCGAAGTAGTAAATGGAAAAGAAAGACCATTGCCGGGTGAGAAATTTTATATTCCAGGTAGTGTGATGCAAATGACCGTTGCAACCAATAATAAAGCTAACTGGGGAATGAATGAAAAGACAGATGTATACTTTAACATGAGCCCTGTATTTAAATTACAAGCTGATGCTATTGCCAATGGTCAAATAACTCCATTGAGCTGGTATGCAAGTGCGACAACCCTAAGAAGCGGTTGGGCATTTGGCCAATCTTATTTACAAGATGGTGTAGCAGCATTCAAAGCAAATATTGGAAAGGGTAATCTATTTGTTTTTGGACCTGAGATTACATTTAGAGGACAAACCCATAGCGCTTATAAAATGTTATTTAACCAATTATTTCAAAGTAACCCCTAAAAATAAATGAGTCCCCCTTGGGAGACTCATTATATAATTTCAAAAGGAGTCTCTGTATTCACAGAGACTCCTTTTTTATTTAGACATAGTCATGATGGAAGCAAACATTTTGACACCATCAAAGAAATTTTTCAATTTGATATTTTCATTTTCCGCGTGTTGATTATTATCATGGTTCGCAATAGGTACAGTAATTGGAGAAGCATTTAATGTTTTTTCAAAAACATATAAAGGCAAACTACCTCCCAAAGTTGGAAGTAATACAGGTGTTTCACTTGTAACTGTTTGAATAGCTCTTGAAATGCGTTTTACATATACATTATCCATTGATGTCTTTTGTGCATTATATCCATCAGAAGCATTTACCATACAAATTTTTTCATACAACTTTCTTTCTTCGTCAGTAGGTTCTTTATCTGTCACAAAAAAACCTTGCGCCTTAATATGATCAATCACTTTATTTTGTTGGCGCTTCCAATCGTTTCCTTTCACCAATCTTAAATCTATTGAAGCAATGGCTTTGGTAGGTATAACATTAGCTGAATATTTACCCACTCCTGCACTTTGAATTCCGTTAATATTTAAAGAAGGTAATTGCAATGCGTTATTTAAAGCACCTGTTCTTTCCGTTGCTTTGATGCCTAATTCATTTTTTAGTTGCTCTTCGACAGCTGGCACTTTAGATAAAGCATCTTTTTCTGCAGCGATTAATGGAGTAACATCATCATAAAAACCTTTGATAGTAATCTCTCCTTTATCGTTTTTCATACTTGCTAATAATCTTGCCAATTCCATGGCAGGATTTAATACCCAATTACCATAATGTCCAGAATGCAATGGTCGCTTAGGTCCAAATACCGTCAATTCCAAATGTGTATCTCCACGAACACCCATCACCAACTGTTTTTTAGAAGATTGATGTACTGGCCCATCACAAATAATCCATAGATCTGAGCTAAGTGTTGACTGATATTTATTTAAAATTTGTTCCAAATTGGGCGAACCCGCTTCTTCCTCTCCTTCAAAAAAGAATTTAATATTTACCGAAGGAGTAATACCTAATTTTTTTAATGTAGCATAACCATTAATTATGGCCATCACTCCTGCTTTATCATCAGAAGCTCCTCTTGCATAAATTCTCGCATTAGGATCATAAGGTGTTCCTTTTTCAGCCCATGCAGTAATTACACCTCCTTGATCAATAGATCTGGTATATAAACTTGGTCTAAAAGGATGAACGCCTTTATACCATTTAGTACTATCTACTGGCTGTCCATCATAATGCGCGTAAAAAATAATGGTTTCTTTAGCACCTGGTACTTTAACTTCTCCGTATACTACTGGAGGAACATTTGCTTTATCTAATGTAAGTAAGCTGGTATTTTGAATACCTTTAGATTGCATATACTGCATAATCCAATTGGCGTTCTCATTTAATCCAGCTGGGTTAGCAGCCACATTAGGTATACTTAATAAAGTAGTAAACTCGTTAATTAATTCAAATTGATTATTGTCAATCTCTTTATTTATTTTTTCTTGTTGCGTTTGTGCAAAAGAAATATTTGATGATGCTATCAATGCAATGACAGCAAATAAGCTTGCTATTATTTTTTTCATAATTAATATTGACGTTTTGAAGTACTTGTGCTTCAAAACAATGGGTAGATTTAAAAAAATTATAAGACTGAAAAATAAATTGGGGCTATATTTTATAAGCCCCAATTTATTTACCCAAAAGGTTGTTCTATAGATGGGCTTAACTTTGAAAAGAAATGTGGACCATCTTCAGCGATGTATAAACAGTCCTCTAATCTTATTCCAAATTCACCAGGAATTGAAATAGTCGGCTCATCACTAAAACACATACCTACTGCCATTGGAGTCTTATTTCCTTTTACAAAATTAGTCCACTCATGACCTTCTAAACCAATGCCATGACCAGTTCTGTGAGGCAATCCCGGTAGTTTATAATTTTTATTAAATCCATGATTTTCGATAACTGCTCTTGCAGCTGCATCCACCACTTCACATGGCGCGCCAATTTTAATTGCAGCAAAAGCGGCATTTTGTGCTTCTTGCTCTAAATTCCAAACATCAATTTGTCTTTGTGTTGGTTTACCTACTACTATTGTTCTTGTAATATCAGAAGCATAACCTTCACAACTTGTTCCACCATCCACCATCACCACATCTCCTTCGTGAATGGTTTGTGGTACTATACTTCCATGAGGTAGTGCGGAATACTTACCTACTTGTACAGATGCGCCTCCACTGAAACCCAATTTTCTAAATGCTGTACTGATGTTCGTACTTAATTCTGTTTGGGACATACCTGGTCTTATAGTTGCAAACGCTGCTTTGTAAGCTTCAATGGTTACATCACTTGCTCTTTGCATTAATGCTAATTCGTTTTTTGTTTTATACATTCTACATCCAGCAGTCACTGGCGTTGCATCTACTATTTCAAACCCTGTAGCTATTTTTTTCACACCATCTGCAATAAAAAACCTCACGCGCTCTTCCATTCCAATTCGATGATGTTTTACACCTTTATCTTTAATCACCCCTACAATTACTTCATAAGGACTTTCGTGTTCCTCCCAACATCTTACTTCAGTTCCAAATGCAGGATTGATTAATTCCATTGCACGATCTTCTTCAAATTTTGGACAGATATAAGAAATAGTTCCTTTTACTGGAATCACAATACCGAATGTTCTTTCACTTTGACCCCAACGCATACCCGTAAAATAATAACAAGACACAGTACCTTCTAAAAAGATAGCATCAATTTTATGTTGATCCATTAATTGCTGTGCTTTAGCAATTCTTTGCTTGCGTTCTGCATCTGTAATAGGCACAATACCATCTGTCATAGGTTTTAATTGATCAATAATGGTTGGTGTATCAAACTCCGAATGTGTCATTTGTACACTATTAGCATATAATTTGCCACTAAAGCCCAAAGCGCCAGCAGATAAAGCTGCCATGCTTAAAAAAGATCTTCTATTCTGTGCCATTGTAAATTTTTTATTGATGTATAATAAAGGTATAAATAAAAATAATAGACTAAAAAACTTTAAATTTAAAGTTCTAATCAAGCTTTAAACCAAATCGTTTTGCAAATCAAATCTATCTTTAGTTCAATTGCATTCCTTTTTATTGTAATTATCAGTAACGCTCAAAAAATAAATAGTCAGTTTAAGTACTATATACATAAGACTTCAGAAAAAATTACCATTGATGGTATCATGAGTGAAGCTGTTTGGAAAAACGCTCAGGTAACTGCCCCATTTGCAATGGTTTTGCCAATGGATACAAGTTTGGCAAAAGTGCCTACCGAAGTAAGAATGACTTATGATAATGATAACCTTTACATTATCGCTACTTGTTATAAAGTGGGTGCAGGTCAAGATATGGTAGAGTCTTTAAAGAGAGATTGGAACTTTGGGAAGAACGATAATTTTATTTTGTTCATGGATACTTATGGAGACCTTACGAATGGTTTTGCTTTTGGAGCAAATGCAGCTGGAGCTCAATGGGATGGAACTATGTTTGATGGAGGAAGTGTTGATTTAAATTGGGATAATAAATGGACATCTAATGTTACCAACGATGCTAATAGATATATTTGGGAGGCTTCTATTCCATTTAAATCAATTAGATATAAAGCTGGTATAATGGAATGGGGAATTAATTTTAGTAGAAATGATTTGATCACTACCGAAAAATCAAGCTGGGCGCCAGTTCCAAGACAGTTCCCAACGGCCTCTTTAAATTATACTGGTTCTTTAATTTGGGATGCACCTTTACCAGAACATCAAAATAATTTTTCTTTAATTCCTTATTTTAAATCTAGTACTTCTAAGGAATTTGCAAATAATGCAGGCGCTAAATTAAATGCACCCACATTGAATAGATCCGATGTTGGATTGGATGCAAAAATAAGTTTAAGTTCTTCTTTGAATTTAGATTTAACCATACATCCAGATTTTTCTCAAGTAGAAGTAGATAGACAAGTAACCAATCTGAGTAGGTTTGAATTATTCTTTCCGGAAAGAAGACAATTCTTTTTAGAGAATGCTGATTTATTTTCAAATCTGGGATATGATAATGTACGACCATTCTTTTCAAGAAGAATTGGATTAAATAGCAATATTGATTTTGGAGCAAGGATGAGTGGTAGATTGGATAAAAATTGGCGTATAGGATTGATGGACATGAAAACCAGTGCAGATGAATCAAAAAATTTATTAGCACAAAATTTTGCAGTAGTAGCATTGCAAAGAAAATTATTTAAAAAGTCTAGTTTGGAAATGTTTTATATAGACAAAACACAATTAGACTATGATGGTTACGAAAGTTATAATTCAACACAACCCAATAGATACAATAGAAATTTTGGTTTTGAATTCATGTTGGCGCCTAAAAACAATACCTGGTCAGGAAAGACTATTTTAATTAAATCATTTACTCCAAATAAATCAGGAGATGACTTTTTAAATGCTGCAAACTTGCAATACAGCAGTAAAAATTGGATAGTATCTTGGCAACACGAAATAGTTGGGAATAATTTTAATGCTGAAGTGGGTTATATTCCAAGAAACAATTATGTAAAGTTCAACCCTAGTGTAACTAGATTGTTTTTTCCTAAAAAGAGTAATATCTTATCACATGGTCCACAATTTTTAACCACCTATTATTTTAATACTGCACTGGATCAAACGGATAACACAAAGTCATTCACTTACTTGATTACTTATAGAGACAAAAGCACTTTGAGTGGTGTGGTGCAAAACGATTATGTAGAATTATTGGCACCATTTGATCCAACTAGAATTGGCAAACAACCATTGGCTGCTCACACAAAACACGAGTGGAACACCATTGGATTTGATTTTATTTCTGCACCTCAGCATAGATTCACTTATACCTTATCCAGTAGAACGGGTGGGTACTATGCCAATGGAAAGTTATTTAGCTTGACCGCTAATGTTGGCTATAGAATACAACCATATGTAAATATTGATATTTCGAGTACATATAATCATATTGATTTGCCACAGCCATGGGGTAAGAATAACTTTTTATTAGTGGGTCCTAAGGTAGATATCACCATGACCAATACATTATTCTTTACTACCTTCTTCCAATACAATGAGCAAACCACCAATATCAATTTCAATACTAGATTTCAATGGAGATACAAACCAGCATCTGACTTATTCATTGTATATACAGACAACTATTATATAGGACCGGTTTTTGTAAAAAACAGAGCGGTTGTTTTAAAATTTACTTATTGGTGGAACAAATGATAAAAAAAGGAGGGTACATAAGTTACCCTCCTTTTTTTATTTTTATCTTTTTATTTTTTTTAATCTACCCATCTACTAAAACCATATAGTTTTAGTAGTCAGTATTATAGAGGGTACATAAGTTACCCTCCTTTTTTTATTACCTCTTATAATTTAGTATATTTAGTATCTATAAAACATACATATGAATAGCAAAAAAGCCCTTTTTTTATTAGCAACATTAGTATCTAGTGTTTCTCTACTAGCACAAACAATGGACAATAGTTTGTTTGCTGGATTAAAGTATAGAAACATAGGACCACATAGAGCAGGAAGAACGGTGGGAATTTCTGGAGTGGTATCGCAACCTAATGTATTTTATATTGGTGTAAACAATGGTGGTGTTTGGAAGACCACTGATTATGGCCATACATGGAATCCCATTTTTGATGCACAAAAAACTGGATCAGTAGGCGATGTGATTGTTGCCCCATCTAATCCCAATATTATCTATGTAGGAAGTGGAGAAGGTATTCAAAGACCTGACTTATCTATTGGAGATGGATTATACAAATCAACAGATGCTGGTAAAACATGGATGCACTTAGGTTTGAACGATGCACAACAAATTGG
>JACCDN011104602.1_pt1 | contig 49084 bp, 39 predicted proteins | sample 7441691 | NCBI WGS metagenome assembly JACCDN01 (sample SAMN15323439, study PRJNA562643) | freshwater metagenome | isolation source: river surface water | place: USA:Blue River Watershed | collected 2017-08-16 | reverse complement strand
CCAGCGGTTTTCCGACTCAACCCAGAAACGGCGGTTCTGCAGGTTGGGCAGGAAGCGGCGCTTGGTCTTGTTATTTGCGTGGGAGACATTGTTGCCGACCATCGGCTTCTTCCCGGTAACTTCGCATACACGTGCCACAGCAGACTCCTTGTTGATCCAGAATTTGGCAAAGACCGCGATTGTACAGAAAAAAATAAGAAGATTCAATGACTTGCGAATAATAATTGTGACATGCAGTGGATGGTCATATTTAACAATTGCCTGCGTCAATCCAAGGTTTTGCAAGAAAATCGCGCCCGAGTGTCACTTGCCACGCGTTCAGCACAGGCCATGTTCATGAAAAGACCAGGTCTGGTTGCCGGCAACGATCAGGTGGTCCAGCAGTTGGATGTCGACGCAGGCCATGGCCTGTTTCAGCGTGCTGGTCAGTTCCTTGTCCAGTGCGCTCGGTAGCGCGCGGCCGCCCGGATGGTTGTGCGCAAAGATGACGCCGGCCGCATTCAGCCGCAGTGCCAGCCTGATAACTTCGCGCGGATAGATGGCCACGCGATCCAGCGTGCCGGTCGCCAGCTCGACCGTGTCGATCAGCCGCCCCTGCATGTCGACGAACAGGCCGATGAAGCATTCCGTCTTCATCCATGACAAGCGGTGCGTCAGATAACGCCGAACCGCAGCCGTGGAATCGAGCACGCACGCGCGCTGCAGCTCCCATGCCAGTGCGCGCGACAGCAGCGCATTGACGCACAACAGCGTTGCGCGCTTGGTCTGGCCCAGCCCGTGGATGCCCTGCAGCTCATCCGGTTCTGCCCGCAGCAACGCGCCGACCGAGCCGAATCGATCGAGCAATGCCTGCGCCAGATCGATGGCGCTCTGGCCCTGAACCTGACCGCCACCGTCATTGCGGCCGCTGCGGGCATGGTCACGGTCACTGCCACGGCCACTGCCCCCGTCATTGCTGCCGTCATCGCCATCGCCATGGCCACCGCAGTCGCTGCCGTCGCCGCTGCTTTGTGCTCGGCGCGCCGCAGTCCCCGTGCGCAGCAAGATCGCAATCAATTCCGCATCCGACAATGCGTCAGGCCCGCTGGCCATCAAACGCTCGCGCGGCCGCAGCGACAGGGGCAGGTCAGTGATGCGCATGGTCGATCCTCCGTCACGTCAGACTGAGATGCAAAGACCCGAATCTAGCGCCAGCCATGCGATGGAGGGCGTCAGCGGCAGCCACCGGCTGGCTTACAATACGCAGTCCCTCTTCAAACGCAGGATTTATGTCGAATTTGCCACACCCCGTCGTCGCCGAAGGTGCGTTCCTGACGCTGCATTACCGTTTGTCTGCCGCCGACGGCCGCGCCATCGTGACCACCTTCGACGACAATCCGGCAACGCTGCAACTGGGTGCCGGCCAACTCGCGCCCGCACTTGAAGCCTGCCTGCTGGGTCTGCCCGAGGGTACGCACCAGACTTTCGCGCTGGAAGCCGGCACGGCATTCGGGCCGCGCAATCCCGAGCTGCTGCAGCGCGTGTCGCTGGCGACGCTGCGCGAGAATTCCGATGCCGATGAAACCTATGCGGTCGGTGACCTGGTGGATTTCAATGCGCCGGGCGGCGGCAAGTTTGCCGGTGTGCTGCTGGAGATGGGCGAAAGCGATGCACTGTTCGATTTCAATCATCCCCTTGCGGGCCAGGCCGTGAACTTCGAAGTCCATATCATCGGCGTGCTGTAACGCACCGCCCTCAGCCAGCGAGCATAGCCATGACCAAAGAGATACTGTTAGCCCAGCCCCGCGGTTTTTGTGCCGGTGTCGATCGTGCGATCGAGATCGTCGAGCGCGCACTCGCGCAATTCGGCGCGCCGGTGTACGTGCGGCACGAGATCGTGCACAACGCCTATGTGGTCGCCGACCTGCGCGACAAGGGCGCGATCTTCATCGAGGACCTCGACGATGTACCGGCAGGTAGCCACCTGGTGTTTTCCGCGCATGGCGTGTCGCGGGCGGTGAAGGCCGAGGCCGAGCAGCGCGGACTGAAAGTCTTCGATGCCACCTGCCCGCTGGTGACCAAGGTGCATGTGGAAGTCGCGAAGATGCGCGACGAAGGCCGCGAAATAATCATGATCGGTCATCAGGGCCATCCCGAAGTCGAGGGCACGATGGGCCAGAGCGATGGCGGCATGTATCTGGTCGAGACGGTGGCCGATGTCGAACAACTGAGCGTCACATCGCCGGACAACCTGGCCTTCGTATCGCAGACCACCTTGTCGGTCGATGACACGATCGAGATCATCGCGGCGCTGAAGCGCCGCTTCCCCGGTATCGCCGAGCCGAAAAAAGGCGACATTTGCTACGCGACCACCAATCGCCAGCAGGCGGTGAAGTTCATGGCGCCGCAGGTGGAGCTGGTGATCGTGGTCGGCAGCCCGAACAGCTCGAATTCGAATCGCCTGCGCGAAGTCGCCACCAATCATGGTGCCACCGCATACATGGTCGATCATGCGGGGCAGATCGATCCTGCGTGGCTCGATGGCGTGTCGCGTATCGGCGTGACCGCCGGTGCATCCGCACCTGAGGTGCTGGTGCAGCAAGTGATCGAGCGGCTCAAGTTGCTGGGTGCTGCCAGCGTGCGCGCGCTCGACGGTGTGGAAGAGCACGTGACCTTCCCGCTGCCCAAGGGGCTGGCGGCGCGGCCGGCAGCGGACTGAACGCGCCTTGAAAGCCGATTGAACGCTGACCGCGTATGGATATCCTCGTCCAGCAACTGATCAATGGCCTGGTCCTCGGCAGCATGTATGCGCTGGTGGCGCTGGGCTACACGATGGTCTATGGCGTGCTGAACCTGATCAATTTCGCGCACGGCGAAATCCTGATGATCGGCGCGATGACCAGCTGGACCCTGCTGCAATGGCTGCAGAAAGTGGCACCCGATTTGCCGGGTATCGTGCAATTGATGCTCGCGATCGCCGGTGCGGTGCCGGTCTGTGTGCTTGTCAGTGTGCTGATCGAGCGTATCGCCTACCGTCGCCTGCGTGATGCGCCGCGTCTGGCGCCGCTGATCACCGCGATCGGTATCTCCATTTTGCTGCAGACGCTGGCGATGATGCTCTGGGGCCGCAATCCTTTGCCGTTCCCGCAAGTGCTCGCAACCGAGCCCTTGCATGTGGCCGGTGCATTGATCACACCGACCCAGGTGCTGTTGCTGGTCCTCGCGGCCATCGCGATGATCGCGCTGGTGCTGCTGGTGGAACGCACGCGCATGGGTCGCGCGATGCGTGCGGTGGCAGAGAATCCGCGCGTGGCCGCACTGATGGGGGTCGATGCCAACCGCGTGATCGTGTTCACGTTTGCGATCGGCGCCGCATTGGCAGCGGTGGCCGGCGTGATGTGGGCTGCGAATTACGCATCGGCGCAATTCGCGATGGGCTTCGTGCCCGGCCTGAAGGCGTTTTCTGCGGCAGTGCTGGGCGGCATCGGCAATATCTATGGCGCGATGCTGGGCGGCATATTGCTGGGTCTGATCGAAAGCCTCGGTGCCGGTTACATCGGCGACCTGACGGCCGGCGTATTGGGCAGCCATTACCAGGATATTTTCGCGTTCATCGTGCTGATTCTCGTGCTGACACTGCGTCCGTCCGGACTGATGGGCGAGCGCGTGGCAGACCGTTCATAACGCTGCCGGATGCCGATGAGCCAAGCGCACTCTCAGCACCAGGCCGGGCACGCTCGCCAGCACCACTGGATTATGCCGTTGCTGCTGACGGTACTGGTGCTGGCCTTTCCGTTTGTCGCCGCACCGTTCGGCAATTCATGGGTGCGCATTGCTGACATTGCGCTGCTGTACATCATGCTGGCGCTGGGCCTGAACATCGTCGTCGGTTTCGCCGGCTTGCTCGACCTGGGCTATATCGCCTTCTTTGCCATCGGCGCATATCTGGCCGGCTTGCTGGCCTCGCCGCAGTTTGCGGCCGTCATCGAATCCCTGCAGCTCGAGTACCCGGCCGCTGGTGCCTGGCTGCTGCACTGGGTGGGGCAGGATATCGCCAGCGGCGGTATCCATTTGTCCGTGTGGCTGATCGTGCCGATCGCGGCAGCGGTGGCGGGTATCGCCGGTGCGCTGCTCGGTGCGCCAACGCTGAAGCTGCGCGGTGATTATCTGGCGATCGTCACGCTGGGCTTCGGCGAGATCATCCGCATCTTCATGAACAACCTGAACGGCCCGGTCAACATCACCAACGGCCCGCAAGGCATCAACCTGATCGACCCGGTCCGTATCGGTGGTGTGTCCCTGGCCGGCGAGCCCGGCAGCGGAGGCATGGTGAATGTCGCCGGTTTTGCGATGCCGTCGGTGAATGCGTATTACTTCCTGTTCCTGTTGCTGTGCGTGGCGACCGTGTTCTGCTCGCGCCGCTTGCAGTATTCGCGGCTGGGTCGCGCGTGGATCGCGATCCGTGAAGATGAAATCGCCGCCAAAGCCATGGGCATCAATGTGCGCAACATGAAGCTGCTGGCCTTTGCGATGGGCGCCAGCTTCGGCGGTGTGGCCGGCGCAATGTTCGGTGCCTTCCAGGGTTTCGTGTCGCCCGAATCATTCTCGCTGATGGAGTCGATCGCGGTGCTCGCGATGGTGGTGCTGGGCGGCATCGGCCATATCCCGGGCGTCGTGCTGGGTGCGGTGCTGCTGGCGGCCTTGCCCGAAATCCTGCGCCACACGGTGGAGCCGGTGCAGATGGCCTTGTTCGGCCGTATCTGGATCGAAGCGGAAGTGCTGCGGCAACTGCTGTACGGTCTGGCACTGGTGCTGATCATGCTCGCGCGTCCCTCCGGTCTGTGGCCTTCGCCGCGTCGTGAAGACCGCTTGATGCCGTCGGGTGACGGCGTCGTGCACGGTGGCGCTGGCAGCGGGAGCCGCGCATGAGTACGCTGCTGTCCGTGACCGCCGCCTCCAAGCGCTTTGGCGGGCTGCAGGCGCTGTCTGCGGTGAGCCTCGCGGTCGAGCGCGGCCATATTCACGGTCTGATCGGGCCGAATGGCGCCGGCAAGACCACTTGCTTCAATGTGATCACCGGCCTCTACCAACCCGACAGCGGCGAGTTCATGCTGGATGGTCGCGCCTATTCGCCGTCTGCACCGCACCGCGTGGCGCTGGCCGGCATTGCGCGCACGTTCCAGAACATCCGTCTGTTCGGCGACATGAGCGCGCTCGAAAACGTGATGGTCGGGTGTCATCTGCGTACGCGGCAAGGCGTGCTCGGTGCGATTCTGCGCCACCGTGCGGCGCGTGACGAAGAGGCGCAGATCATGCAGAAGGCGCTGCAATTGCTGGACTTCGTCGGCATTGCATCGCTCGCGCGCCGGACTGCGCGCACACTGTCCTATGGCGACCAGCGTCGGCTGGAAATTGCGCGCGCACTGGCCACCGAACCCTTGCTGCTGGCGCTGGATGAACCGGCCGCCGGCATGAATGCAACTGAAAAACAAGCCTTGCGTGCGCTGCTGGTCCGCATCCGCGACAGTGGCACCACCATCCTCTTGATCGAGCATGACGTGAAGCTGGTGATGGGCCTGTGCGATCGCATCACCGTGCTCGACTACGGCAAGGTGATTGCCGATGGCAGCGTCGATACCGTGAAAAAAGATCCGGCCGTGATTGCCGCCTACCTCGGCAAGGAGGCAGCATGACTGCGCGGGTGCCTTTGCTGGAAGTGCGCGGACTGTCGGTGGCGTTCGGCGGCATCGAGGCCGTGCGCGGCATTGACTTTGACGTGCATGCCGGCGAAGTGGTCACACTGATCGGTGCCAATGGCGCGGGCAAGACCACGACGCTGAAGGCTATTACCGGTACCTTGCCGCGCGCACGACGCGGCGGGCAGGTGCGTTTCGACGGTCGCGTCATCGATGCGGTGCCTGCGCATGCCTTGCCCGAGCGTGGCCTCGCGATGGTGCCCGAAGGCCGAGGGGTGTTTGCGCGCATGACGATACGCGAGAACTTGCAGATGGGCGCCTATGTGCGCGCGGACGCGGCGCAGCTCGATGCCGATATCGAGCGCTGGTTCGGCATTTTCCCGCGCCTGAAAGAGCGCGATGCACAGCTGGCCGGCACCTTGTCCGGTGGCGAGCAGCAAATGCTCGCGATGGCGCGTGCATTGATGAGTCACCCGCAATTGTTGCTGCTCGATGAGCCGTCAATGGGTCTGTCGCCGATCATGGTCGAACGCATCTTCGAGGTTATCCGCGAGGTGGCGGCGCAAGGCGTGACCATTTTGCTGGTCGAGCAGAACGTGCGGCAGGCCTTGTCGGTCGCCACGCGTGGCTATGTCATGGACAGCGGCGCCATCGTGCTCCAGGATACTGCCGATCGCCTGATGCAGGATGAGCGCGTGGTCGCCGCCTACCTGGGCGGCTGAAAGGATGACGATGAAGCTCTATACCTATTTCCGCAGTTCGGCGTCGTACCGGGTGCGCATTGCGCTGAACCTGAAGGGCTTGCCGTGCGAGATGGTGCCGGTCCACCTGTTGCGCGATGGCGGCGAGCAGTTGACCCCCGATTACCGCAAGCTGAATGCCGATGCGCTGGTGCCTGCGCTGCAGCTGGAGGATGGCGATGTGCTCACGCAGTCGCTGGCCATCATCGAATACCTGGAAGAGGCACATCCTGCACCACCGCTGTTGCCGGCCGATGTGCGTGATCGCGCATGGCTGCGCAGCGTCGCGCTGATGATCGCGTGCGACATCCACCCGATCAACAACCTGCGCGTGCTGCGTTACCTGACCGGTGACATGCAGCTGTCCGAAGACGACAAGCATCGCTGGTACCGGCATTGGTGCGAGCAGGGGCTGGCGGCCGTCGAACACGTGCTCGCGAACGACCAGCGCGTCGGTCGCTACTGCTATGGCGATACGCCGTCGCTGGCCGATTGCTTCCTGGTGCCCCAGGTCGCGAATGCGCAACGCATGCACTGTGACCTGTCCGCCATGCCGACCGTGGTTCGCATCAATGACGCGTGCCTGCAGTTGTCGGCATTTGTTGCGGCGTCACCGGCGCAGCAAGCTGACGCCGAATAAGCGCCGGCCTCGTCAGGCCGCGTCGATCAGCATCAGGTCATCGCAGATCAGCTCAGGTCTTTTTGAAGCGAACGACCTTCTGTCGCTGCTCGCCCAGGCCTTCGATACCCAGGTGCATCTCGTCTCCCGGTGACAGGAATTGCTGTGGCTTCATGCCCATGCCGACACCGGGGGGCGTGCCGGTCGCGATCACATCGCCGGGCATCAGCGTGATGAAGCGCGACACATAGCTGATGATCTTCGCGACAGAAAAAATCATCGTCTTCGTGTTACCCGTCTGGCGGCGTACGCCGTTCACATCCAGCCACATCGCCAGTCGCTGCGGGTTCGCGATGTCATCACGCGTGACCAGCCACGGGCCGACCGGGCCGAAGCCATCGCAACCCTTGCCCTTGTCCCAGCTGCCGCCGCGCTCGAGCTGAAACGCACGCTCGGACACATCATTGACGATGCAATAGCCCGCCACATGCGACAGCGCCTGTCGTTCACTGACGTGATGAGCACGTGTACCGATCACGACGCCCAGCTCGACTTCCCAATCCATCTTGGTCGAGTCCTTCGGCTGCATCACGTCATCATCCGGGCCTGCCAGCGAGGTAATGGCCTTCGTGAACAGGATGGGTTCCTTCGGTATCGGCATGTTCGACTCGGCCGCATGGTCCGAGTAATTGAGGCCGATCGCGAGGAATTTGCCAACGCCGTTCACCGGCACGCCGAAGCGCGGCTTGCCGCGGACCACCGGCAGGCTGGCCGGCTTGATGCGTGCGAGTTTGGCGAGTGCCTTGTCCGATAGCTGCGCCGGCGTGATGTCATCGATGATGCCCGACAGGTCGCGCAACTTGCCATCGGCATCGATCAGTCCGGGCTTTTCGCGGCCGGGCCGGCCATAGCGTACGAGCTTCATGTCTTGTCTCCGTCAAAAGTGATGATGGGTGGCGGGCGATCGTGCGATGTCGCCGTTGCAATGATTATCGGTGATAATCCCGACACTGCATGCTTCCCGGGCGCGACAGCCTGACTGATTTTCCAAAGGTCCCCTTATGAAAGCCGGATTCCGTTTCCTCGCCGCTGCGTCGGCCCTTGCCTTGGTGCTGGCAATCTCGCCCAGCCATTCCGCCAACAGCGACAAGGACTTCATCATCGTGCCGCCCGAGAAAATCGTCTGGAAAGACGCGGGTGCCGGCGCCCGGGTCGCCGTCATTCATGGCGACCCGTCACAACCGGGCATGTATGTGATTCGTGCGTTCTTCCCGGCCGGCGTGATGAGCGCGCCGCATTTCCATGGCGAAGACCGTCACATCATCGTCGTCGAGGGCACCTGGAATGCCGGTACCGATGACAGCTGGGATCCGCAATCGACCACGCCGCTGAAAGTCGGCAGCTATATGTTCCATCCGGCCGGCGCGGTCCATTACGATGGCTCGGTCACGGACAAGCCGGCGATGGTGCAGATCGTGGGCATGGGCCCGAGCAAGACCACTTTCCTGTTCCCGAAGGAAGGCAACTTCGGCAAGCCGCGCAAACTGAACTGAGGCGGCTGATCTTGAAAAAATTTATGGTCAAATTCGCGGCTGCAGCACTGGTGCTGGCCAGCGTCGCGCCGGCACAGGCGGCATGGGTGTCTTACCAGAAGCGCGCCGATGCGGACGAGCTGTATGACAATGCGTTCGTCGCGAACGAGCAGGGCCGCGTCAAGCTGTGGACGCTGACCAATTTCGCGAAGCCGCTGACCAGCCTCGAAGCGAAGGAATACGCGTCCGAAAAAACACTGACCACCATCGATTGCGCAAGCCGCAAGACGGGCGCCGAGCAGGTGCTGCGTTATACCGGCAAGGATGGTCAGGGTGAGCTGGTCGGTGACATGCAGACGCCATTGCGACTGACCAGCGTGAAAGCCGGCAGCACCGACGACGAACTCATCAAGGTCCTGTGCAAGTAAGCTGCAGCGCGATGTCGGGCTGAGCCGAAACCGGCGCCAGCGTCGTCAGCAGCGTCGTCAGCAGCGTTACCAGCAGCGTTATTACCGGCGTTACCACCAGCGTTACCACCAGCGCTGTGCCGTGATGCCTTTGCGGTATTCCTCAGCGTTACCCGCGCCCTGTCAGGTCAAACCGACGGGGCGTTTTCATTTTTGCATGGCACGTCGGTGGGTGCCTGCGGCGCTGATTTTTCCTCATCAGTTCACAAAACGACTATAGCGTTTATACTGACGCCGCCCACAGCCCGCGCGTCATCATGCCAGTGAGTTTGCCGGTGTTGCGCCCAAAGCCGAAAGTGACTTGATGAACACGTCCACCATGGATTTCGCGGTTGATGCCCTGCACGCCTGGCTGGATCAGGCCAGCGATGCCGAACTCGATCAACTGCCGTACGGCGTGATCGGCATGGACCGCGACGGCCGCGCCTGTCGCTATAACCAGTACGAAGTCAGCCAGGCCGGCTTTGCGCCGGACGAAGTCATCGGCCGCAAGTTCTTCGAAGAGATTGCACGCTGCATGGACAACGGTATGGTCGCGGGTCGTTTCGCGCGTGCGGTCGCCAGCAAGGAAGTGCTCGATGCCACGATGGATTACGTGCTCGCTTTCCGCGCCAGCAAGACCCGCGTCAAGATGCGCCTGCTGCACGATCCAGCGACGCCGACCAGCTACCTGCTGATCGAGCGACTGGGTGACAGCACTGCATGACCGCCGGAGATCAGCCCCGCTACGAACACCTGATGGCGTACCTGTACCAGTCCGCCATCGGGCTGGTGCAGACCAATCTTCAGGGTGAGGTGCAGCTGATCAATCCGGTGGCCGTCAATCTGCTGATGCCGCTGGCACGACAGGGTGATTTCCTCGACAACCTGTTCACCACGCTCGATCCCTATGTGCCCGACCTGCCGCGGCTGGCTGCAGGCTTCACGCCGGCGGCGGGCACGCTGTTGAAGTCGCATCGCATCGCACTCCCTACCGGTACCCGTGGCCATGGCGAGCCCGTCCATTACGCGCTGACCATGGTCAAGGTCGCCGCCGACACCTTGATGGCCAGTGTCGAAGATATCTCGGTCGAAGTGCGCCGCGAAGTCTTGCTGAACAAGCAGGATGCGTGGATCAACGCGATGATGGCCGGCGTCAGCCGCCATGCGCTGGTGCAGCTGGATGTGCATGGCTGCATCGCCGGCTGGAATGCCGACATGGCCGCACTCTTCGGTGACAAGCCCTTTGCACAATCCGCTACCGCATTCGCTGCTGCATCCGGCGCTGACCACTATGTCGGCCAGCCCTATGCCATCCTGTTTCCATCCGATGCGATCACGAGTGACCGCATGGTCGATCGCCTCGAAGAAGTCAGGCATACCGGCCTCAGCTTTGCCGAAGGATGGATGCACCGCAGTGACGGCAGCCGCTTCTGGGGACACACGCTGATCACCGCCAGCGAGCCGGGCGCGCAACCCGCATCGTTCAACCTGGTGGTGCGCGATATCTCTGATCATCGCGAAAGCATGGAATCCTTGCTGCGTCAGGCCACGTCCGATCAATTGACCGGGGTTGCGAACCGCCGTGCGTTCCATGAAGCGGCCGACATGGAACTGGCGCGCTACCAGCGCAAGCCGCGTGACATTGCGCTGCTGCTGGTGGATATCGATCACTTCAAACAGGTGAATGACACCTATGGTCATCCCGTCGGTGATCAGGTGATACGCAACCTTGCCGAAGTGATGTTGCGCAGCGTGCGCAGTATCGATGTGGTCGCGAGGCTGGGCGGTGAGGAGTTTGCGGTGTTATTGCCCTCCACCGATGTCGCCATGGGGCGCCAGATTGCCGAGCGCATTCGCGCCAATGTATCGAAGCAAGCCGTGCGTGCAGGCCAGCATGCCATCAGTTATCGGGTCAGCATCGGCGTGGCCACCGTCGTCGCCGGCATCCTCACGCCGGATGACCTGATCGCCGCCGCTGACCAAGCGCTGTATGAAGCCAAGCGCCACGGTCGCGACCGCGTGTGCGTGCATGTGCATTGACGACTGCGACGCTTGAGCTAGCCTTTCTGAGCGCGTCGTTCGTCCCTGAGTTGCAGCAGCGAATTTCAACAGCGAATTCCTGCTGCGCAGGTCGATGCCAAATGCCGACGCCGAATGCCGACGCCGAATGTCGACGCCGAATGTCGACGCCGAACTTACTTCAGGATCTTGAACAGATCATTGGCGTCATCGGTCCAGGTGCGCAGGCCGGGGATGATGTCCGGCATGCTCGCCGCATCGGCGATGGCGGGTGTCGCGAACGCACGCTCGTCTGCCGCCACCAGTACCCAATCCGTTTTCAGTAGCGGCGCTTGCGGTGCATCGGCCACCAGTACGGCATGCATTCCCTGATCTTCTGCCAGTTTTTGTACGACGGGTGCCAGCGACAAATAGCGGTTCGACACATGGAACGCGATCACGCCGTCGGGCTTCATATGGCGACGATAGACGCGTAATGCTTCACGCGTGATCAGGTGTACCGGGATGGCATCCCCGGAGAACGCATCGATGACCAGCACATCAAAGCCATTCGGCGCTTCACGCTCTAGGTTCAGGCGCGCATCGCCCAGCACCACGTCCACTGCGGCAGCTGTTGAACGCAGATAGCTGAATTCTTCACGTGCGACCCGGATCACCGCCGGATCCAGTTCATAGAAGCGGAAGCGATCGCCGGCTTCGCCATACGCTGCCAGCGTACCGGTACCGAGCCCGATCACACCGACATGACGTGCTTCGTTCATCGCGGTTGACGTCAGCAGCCGGCCGATACCGGACGAGATGCCGTAATACGTGGTCGGTTTGTGGCGATTCGGTCCGTCCAGGTATTCCTCGCCATGCAGGATCGCGCCATGCGTCAGCCGACGGATATGGATGCTGTCGTTACCGACATCCCGCGTCAGCAGCCGTCCGTAGAAATTGCGCTCCAGCAGGCGCGCCGATGTCAAATCGGTGGCCACTTGCTGACCGAGGAAAATGGCGCAGGCCACGCACAGCAGCAGCGATGCCGCGATCAGCAGACGTGAGGGTCGGAACACGATCGCCGCCAGCAGCGCGATCAGCACATAGCCGATGCCCAGCTCGTAATACGCAGGCAGCAGCTTGGGCGCACCGATACCGACCAGGATGCCACCCAGCGCGCCACCGAAGGACAGCGCCAGATAAAAGCGCGTCAGGTGCCGGGGCGCTGGCCGCAGTGCTGCCAGTTCGCCATGCAGGAACATGCAGCTTGCGAACAAACCGGCGCAGTACAGTGGCAACGCAATCTTCAGGTTCAGGCCGATCTTGTTGTCCGCCAGTCCGTACGCACACGCAAACAGCAGCGCAAATACCGGTACGATGAACAGCTTGCGCCGGTACCAGCGATCGCTCTCGAAGCACAACACAAAGCTGAACAGGTAGATCACCAGCGGCAACAGCCACAGGAAAGGGATGGCCGCGATGTTTTGTGTCAGGTGGTTGGTGACGGCCAGCAGTTGCCATGAACCCAGTGCCGCCAATGCGACCCACAGCCCTTGTGTGCCGAAGGCAGGCGCGGCGGTGGGGGCAGAGTCAGCAGTACTGGCAGCAGCGTTGGCGTCAGTGCTGGAGGAAGCGCTGGAAGAATCGCGGACAGCAGCACTGGAAGCAGCGGCGGTATCGAACGCTTCATCATTCGCCGCAATGCCGCGCAGCAGTCCGGCGCTGCGCAACAGCAGCAAGCCCGACACGATGCACAGCACGACGAAGCCGGCATAAATGGCCGACCATACCGACGACTGGCCCTGTAACGGAAGGCGCGGCTCGATCAGAAACGGATAGCTGATCAACGCCAACAGCGACGCAAGATTGGACAGCGAGTACAGGCGATACACGCGCGCGCTGTCGCCACTGCGCGCCGCCCACGATTGAATCAATGGGCCGGTGGTGGACAGCATCAGGTAAGGCAAGCCAACTGTCGCTGCGAGCAGCAGCAGGATGTAGCGGCTGGGATCTTCATCGCCGGCCGGTTTCCATGCATCGCCGGCCAGTACCGGCAAGCTGGCGAGACTGACAAGCAGCAGCAAGCCATGCAGACTGACCTGCGCCTTCGGCGTCAGCCGCCGACTGATGACATCCGCGTAGGCATACCCGAGCAATAGCAGTGTCTGGAAGAACACCAGGCAAGTCGCCCATACCGCCGCCGAACCACCGAACCACGGCAGGATGTGTTTGGACACGATGGGCTGTACAAGAAACAGCAGGAAGGCACTGGAGAAAATGGTGCCGGCATACACTGCACGATTCGCGGCTCGGTTCAAGGCAGCCTTTCTTCGCGGGTTGACGGGATCAAAGCGACAGCCGATCTGGTGCATGAGTGCATGGGTGCATGGTCCCGCCGACAGGAATCGAACCTGTATCTAGCGCTTAGGAGGCACTCGTTCTATCCATTGAACTACGGCGAGACGCTGGTGCCTGCTTTGCAGTGTGGCACGGTGCGGATTATAGCCCAGCGCCTTGCAGTGACATCCCGATGGCCGCCTTCGCAGCGTTGTTGCTGGCCCGCGGCGCTGATTTGCAGCGCCGCCCGCGACCGGTCGGTAGAATAGCGCCCTTGTTCCCGGCTACGGCGCGTCGTGCGTCTCTCTTCTTCCTGTCATGGCAGTCCTCTCCCTCTCTGATGCCCAGCTAGCGTTTGGCCATGTGGCTTTGCTCGACCATGCCGAACTGTCGCTGGAGGCAGGCGAACGGGTCGGGCTGATTGGCCGTAACGGCACCGGCAAATCCTCGCTGCTGAAAGTGATCGCCGGTCAGGGCAAGCTGGATGACGGGCAGCTGGTGATGCAGCAAGGACTGCGGATTGCCTATGTCGAACAAGAACCGCAATTCGATGCAAGCGCATCGATCTTTGATGCGGTAGCGGCAGGTGTGGCCGACATCCAGGCCTTGCTGAATGACTATGACAACCTGGCGTCCCGCATGGGCAGTGCCGATGATGCGACGCTGATGGAGCGCATGCATCAGGTGCAGGCGCAGCTCGATGTGGTCGATGGCTGGAATCTGGCGAATCGGGTCGAGACCACCTTGCAGCGCCTGAGCCTGGATGGCCAGCGTGTCATCAGCACTTTGTCGGGCGGCATGAAGAAGCGGGTCGCACTGGCGCGTGCGCTGGTGGCGGCGCCGGATGTGCTGGTGCTGGACGAGCCGACCAACCATCTCGATTTTTCGTCGATTGCCTGGCTCGAGGGCTTGTTGCGCGAATTCCGCGGCAGCCTGCTGTTCATCACGCATGACCGCAGCTTCCTCGACCATATCGCGACCCGTATCGTCGAACTCGACCGTGGCCGCATCCTGTCCTATCCGGGCAATTTCAGTGCCTATCAAGTGCGCAAGGCCGACCAGCTGGCCGTTGAAGCGATCGAGAACGCGAAGTTCGACAAGGTGCTGGCGCAGGAAGAAGTCTGGATACGCAAGGGTGTGGAGGCACGACGCACGCGTAATGAAGGTCGCGTGCGTCGCTTGGAGGCGCTGCGCGAGGAGCGTTCGCGCCGTCGAGAACAGCAGGGGCAGGTCAGGATGGAAGTGGCTGCCGGCGAACGTTCCGGCAAGATCGTCGCGGAGCTGATCGATGTGAACAAGGCGTATGAAGGGCGCGCAATCGTGCGCCACTTCAGCGCGACGCTGATGCGCGGCGACAAGGTCGGCCTGATCGGCGTCAACGGTGCCGGCAAGACCACGCTGCTGAAGCTCATTCTCGGCGAGATCGCGCCGGACAGCGGCACCGTGCGTCAGGGCAGCAAGCTGCAGGTCGCGTACTTCGACCAGATGCGCGAGCAACTGAATGACGAAGCGACCCTGTCAGATACCATTTCCCCCGGCAGTGACTGGGTCGAGATCAATGGGCAGCGCAAGCATGTGATGACCTATCTGGGCGACTTTCTGTTCGCGCCCGAACGTGCGCGCTCGCCGGTGAAGTCCTTGTCCGGTGGCGAGCGCAACCGCTTGCTGCTGGCACGACTGTTCGCAAAGCCCGCCAACGTGCTGGTGCTGGACGAGCCGACCAATGACCTCGATATCGATACGCTCGAATTTCTGGAGCAATTGCTCGAGGATTATCAGGGCACGGTGTTCCTGGTCAGCCACGACCGTACCTTCCTCGACAATGTGGTCACGCAGGTCATCGTTGCCGAAGGCGGCGGCGACTGGCGTGAATATGTCGGTGGTTACAGCGACTGGGAGCGCGTGCGCAAGCCGCTGCCGGACGAGGTCGCGGGCAAGGCGCCGAAAGCGGACAAGGCAGGCATGAGCACGCAGTCGGCTGTTGCCGCAAATGCGGGTGCGCACCGGGATGCCAATGCGGGTTCCGGGGTGAGCGCTGCGGGTGCCACAGTGGGCAGCGCAGCGTCACCGTCGGCGGCAAAGCCGAAGAAGCTCAGCTTCAAGGAACAGCGCGAACTCGAACAATTGCCGCAGCAGATTGCGGACCTCGAAACCGAGCAGGCGACGATTTCGGCGCGCCTTGCCGATCCTGATTTGTATCGCAAGGAGCCGGGCGAGGTGCAGCGATTGAATCAGCGTTATGCAGAAATCGACGAGGCCTTGATGGCGGCGCTGCAGCGCTGGGAAGCGATCGAGGCGCGTGCCAAAGGTGCCTGAGCCGGCGCCTGCGGTGCCGGCGCGCGCTCAGTTCAGCTTGCGCGTTGCAGCCCGCAATTCGGGCAGGCGTGCACGCAGCGATTCCGCATCGCTGGCGCGCGGGCAGCGTTCCAGATATGCCTCCAGGTCTTGCAAGGCCGCTTGCGGGCAATCGAGGCTGGCATAGGCGAGGCCGCGGTCGCGCCGCTCGCTGATTTCTTCCGGCAGCAAGATCACCAACCGCTGCTGCACGTTCAGAAATTCCTTCCAGTGCGGATGCTCGGCAAACAGCGCTTTCAGGTTGCGCAGCATGCGCACCAGGATTTGCCTTGGCGTGGCATCGGCCAGATAACTGGCCAGCGGCGGATCGCTGGCGCTGCGACCGTGGATGAAATAGGGCTCCAGTCTTTCCTCGATATCTTCCCGTGACAGGCTGGCGCCATTGAAGGGGTCAAGAATGATGTCGCCGCTCTTGACCGAAATTTTCATCAGGAAGTGGCCGGGGAAGGAGATGCCCTTCACATCCAGACCGACCTGATGCGCCAGTTCGATGTAGATGATGGCCAGCGAGATCGGTATCCCGCGCCGCGTGGCCAGCACCTTGTGCAGGTAGCTGTTGTCGGGGTTGTAGTAGTCGTTCAGGTTGCCGGCGAAGCCCAGCTCCTGATAGAAGTAATTGTTCAGCAGGCGCAGCTTCGGTATCTGCGCTATGTCGGCCGGCAGGCGCCGTTTCAGACGCGCGGCCATCTTGTCGATCTCCAGCTGGTAGCCGGTGAGGTCCAGCGTGGGGTCATCATCTTGCGCGATGCTCAGCGCCGCTTCGAACAGCGGTATCTGTTCATCGTCCTGAACCAGGGATGCAAAATAATCGAGGGCCTTGATCATCGCCGTGTCATTGTCCCTGCCGCTGTCTCACCAGGTAATCGACTGCGCCATCGGTACTCACCGGTATTCACCCGGTATTGCCGGATCCTGCTTTGTCATGCTTGGTAGTGCTCGGTAGTGCTCGGTAGTGCTCGGTGTTGCTCTGTCTTGCCCGATCTTGCCCGCAGTGTTGATCGCTGCTGTCTTTACTGCCGTGCTGACGGCGCAGTGCCGCGCGGGAGAACGGTTCAATGCGACTCGCGCCGGAAGTCGCGGAAGCGGAAGCCCATCGCCCACAACGCGCCGAAGTACACGATGCCGCACGCGATGATCACGCCGCCCAGTGCCGCCACTCGCAGCCACGGGGTTTCGCGCAGCGCGATCCAGTCAAAGTGGCTGCCCGCCCACAGGCCAAGGCCTGCCAGCAGCAGCAGCGCACCGGCCAGCTGCACGAAGAACAATAGCCAACCGCGACCGGGCCGGTAGATACCCTTCTTGCGCAGCATAACGTAAAGGAAGGCTGCGTTCAGCGTCGCACCCAGGCCGATCGACAGCGCCAGACCTGCATGGGCGATCCATGGAACGAATGCCAGGTTCATCAGCTGCGTTGCGACCAGCACGCCGATACCGATTTTCACCGGCGTGCGGATGTCCTGCTTCGCATAAAAGCCGGGTGCGAGAATCTTGACCAGTATGAGTCCCATCAACCCGACGCCATAGGCGATCAGTGCACGCGCCGTCATCGTCACCGACAGCGGATCGAATTTCCCGTAATGGAAGAGGGTCGTCGTGATCGGCTCCGACAGCACCATCAGCGCGATCGCGGCCGGTGCCGCCAGCAGGAAAGTCAGCCGCAGCCCCCAGTCCAGCAGCGACGAATACTCGGTCGTATCGCCCACGGCATGGGCTTTGGACAGGCTGGGCAGCAGAATAGTGCCGAGCGCGACGCCGAGCAGGCCGGTCGGCAATTCCATCAAGCGATCTGCATACGACAACCAGGACACGCTGCCGTCAGTCAGGTGCGACGCAATATTGGTGTTGATGATGAGGCTGATCTGCGCCGCGGACACCGCGAAGGTGGCGGGCAGCATCTGCTTCAGCACGCGGCGCACGCCTTCATCCGACAACGCGCGGAAAGGATTGAGGCCGATGCGCGGCAGCATGCCCACCTTGCGCAGCGCCGGCACTTGCAGCGACAGCTGCAGTACGCCGCCGATGATCACCGCAATGGCGAGTGCATAGACTGGCTGAGCCATCAGCGGCGCCAGCAGCAGTGCGGCCGCGATGAAGGACAGGTTCAGCAATACCGGCGTGAACGCGGGCACGCGGAATTCACGCCAGGTGTTCAGGATGCCGCCGGCCAGCGCGACGAGCGACATGAACAAAATGTAAGGAAACATGATGCGCGTCATCGATACCGACAGCGACATCGCGACCGGGTCGGACGCAAAGCCGCTGGCCATCAGCAGCACGATGGCGGGTGCGAACACGATGCCGGCGATCGAAGTGGCCAGCAGCGCCCAGAACAGCACTGTGGCGACATGGTCGGCCAGCACGCGGGTTGCGCGGTTGCCTTGCTGGTTCTTGTACTCGGCGAGGATGGGCACGAACGCCTGCGAAAACGCGCCTTCGGCAAACAGCCGGCGCAGCAGGTTGGGGATGCGGAATGCGACAAAGAAGGCATCGGTGTAGACCGATGCGCCGAAGGTGCGGGCGATCAGGAACTCGCGGAGCAAGCCGGTGATGCGTGAGAGCATCGTCATGCCAGAAACGGTGGCCAGCGTTTTGTGCAAGTTCATGGGCGGGGATTATAGCCGCAGGGCGCGCGGAGACCGGTTCGGGTATTGCTTGATTGGAAATTTTTCGGGTCCCCGGTGGCTTGCCTGATCCGCAAAAGCCGCAGTACGCCCTGCGTTCCCGGGATTTGCCGCACCGACAAAAACCGGCTATAATCGCGGTCTTTCGAATTCCGCCCGGGGCATGGCCTCGTGCCCCCACTGTCAGGAAAAGAAGTCATGGCAAATACCGCACAGGCGCGCAAGCGCGCTCGTCAAGCAGTCAAGCTGAACGCGCACAACTCGAGCCAGCGCTCGACCCTGCGCACCGCGATCAAAGCCGTTCGCAAGGCGATCGAAGCCGGCGACAAGGCTGCCGCCGCTCAGGTGTTCCAGTCGCAAGTGTCGATCATCGATCGTATCGCTGACAAGAAAATCATCCACAAGAACAAGGCCGCTCGTCACAAGAGCCGCCTGTCCGCTGCACTGAAGGCTCTGGCCTAAGTACAGCGCTTGCCGGCTTTGCGCCGGCGGTGGAATCTCGGCAAGCCCGCCCGACCGTCAGGTTCGGCGGGTTTTGTCATTTCCGGCGCCCGTTTCGTCAGGGTGGCAGTCGCGTTGCGCCCGGCCAGCGGCCCGGCGAGACAAGCGGTCAAGGGAAGCGGCTACCTCGGCAATCCCTCGATCGGCGTGCCGGGCTTGATGTTTTTCCTGCGGAACCAGCCCTGATTCATCTCCAGCGCATACCGCGCTGCACGTTTTGCGCAATGCGCATTCTCGGTCTGCGGCTGCATGTCTTCGATGTTGATGATTTTGCCGTCTTCATCGATGAAGGCGACCGACAGCGGCAACAGCGTGTTCTTCATCCACATGCAGACCGGCCGCGGATTCGGAAAGCGAAACACCATGCCTTCGTTCGGGCCCATCTCGCGCCTGAGCATCAGACCCGTCGCACGTTCGTCATCATTGATGGCGACCTCGGCCTTCACAATATGCATGCCTATCGTCAGGCTGGTGACCGGCAGTTTTTGCTGCGCGCCGACCTCGGCCGACAACAGCAGCATGGACAGCAGCATGGACAGCAGCGCGGGTCGCAGCAAGGGCAGGTGGCGGTAAGCGTTCATCAGCAGGGTGTCGAAAGGATGGGCGATTGTAATCTGCACGGCCTGCAAGATCAGCCCGGATCCTGCATCCGCCATTCGGCTGTCGTCACTTCACGCCATTCGCCGGGCAGCAGCGGATGCGAGGCCAGCGAAAACGGGCCGATGGCGCTGCGCACCAGCCGCAGCGTGGGCAGGCCGACGGCGGCCGTCATGCGCCGCACCTGCCGGTTCTTGCCCTCGGTGAGCGTGATCGCGAGCCAGCATGTCGGTATGTGCTGACGCTCGCGTACCGGCGGGTCGCGTGGCCACAGCCAGTCGGGTTCGGCGATGCGCAGCGCTTCACTGCCGCGCGTGGTGAAGTCACCCAGCGCGAGCGGCGCGCGCAAACGCTGTACCTGCGCGCGCGTCACCTCGCCTTCGACCTGAACCAGATAGGTCTTGGTTTTCTTGCTGTCCGGGTGGCTGATCGCATGCTGCAGCGCGCCGTCATCGGTCAGCAGCATCAGGCCTTCGCTGTCCGCATCCAGCCGTCCGGCCGGGTAGATGCCGGGAATGTCGAGGTAAGCCGCCAGCGTCGCGCGGGTCGGGTGTGGCGAAAACTGGCTCATCACCCCATAGGGTTTGTTGAAAAGAATCAAGGACATGGCCGCATTATCCGCTGCCGGTACGCGATCGCGATGGCACTGCGGAAAATTTTAGTGCATAATGCGAAACGCTCTCTTATGTCTTATATAAGACCTGCGCTGTCCCGCTGCTGCCGGTTGCAAGCCGCTGAGGCGGACGCCGCAGTGACCGGCAACCGCCAAGTGCACCTGCGTGCGCTAGCGTGCCGGCGTTTCATCCGCAACCGGGGCTGTGAGCAGAGTCGTGAGCAGAGCCAAAAACGGACTCGTATGCGTAGCCATGCAGCGGAGCCGAGTTTGCAGGCCTGGCTGCCGCTCTGGTTGCAGCCCCAGTCGCAGCCGCAGTCGCAGCCCCCAGTGGTAGCCCCAGTGGTAGCCCCAGTTGCAACAATACTTTGCCGTTCACGAGACGCAATTTACAATTCCCCCTATCCGCCAATCTTCGGAGACTATAACGATGTACCAACATATCAAGGTGCCCGCCGAGGGTCAGAAAATCACGGTCAACGCCGATTTTTCCCTCAATGTGCCGGACAACCCCATCATTCCTTTCATCGAGGGTGACGGTACGGGCGTCGATATCAGCCCGGTGATGATCAAGGTCATCGATGCAGCAGTCGCGAAAGCCTATGGCGGCAAGCGCAAGATCAGCTGGATGGAAATTTATGCCGGCGAGAAGTCGACCCAGGTCTACGGCCCGGACGTGTGGCTGCCCGAAGAGACGCTGAAAGTGCTGAAGGATTACGTGGTGTCGATCAAGGGCCCGCTGACCACGCCCGTTGGCGGTGGCATTCGCTCGCTGAACGTCGCGCTGCGCCAGGAACTCGACCTGTACGTCTGCCTGCGTCCGGTGCGTTACTTCAAGGGCGTGCCGTCGCCGCTGCGCGAGCCGGAAAAGACCGACATGGTGATCTTCCGTGAAAACTCGGAAGACATCTACGCTGGTATCGAATGGCAAGAGGGCACCGATGGTGCGAAAAAGATCATCGATTTCCTGATCAAGGAAATGGGCGTCAAGAAAATCCGCTTCCCGCAAACCTCGGGCATTGGCGTGAAGCCCGTATCGCGCGAAGGTACGGAGCGCCTGGTGCGCAAGGCGATCCAGTATGCGATCGACAATGACAAGCCTTCCGTGACCCTGGTCCACAAGGGTAACATCATGAAGTACACCGAAGGTGGCTTCCGTGACTGGGGCTATGCACTGGCGCAGCAGGAATTCGGTGCGCAGCTGATCGACGGCGGTCCGTGGTGCTCGTTCAAGAACCCGAAGACCGGCAAGGAGATCGTGGTCAAGGATGCGATCGCTGACGCCTTCCTGCAGCAAATCCTGCTGCGTCCGAATGAGTACAGCGTGATTGCGACGCTGAACCTGAACGGCGACTACATCTCCGACGCGCTGGCGGCGCAGGTCGGCGGCATCGGCATCGCGCCGGGCGCGAACCTGTCGGATTCGGTGGCGATGTTCGAAGCCACCCACGGCACCGCACCGAAGTACGCCGGCAAGGACTATGTGAACCCGGGTTCGGTGATCCTGTCGGCAGAGATGATGCTGCGTCACATGGGCTGGACCGAAGCGGCTGATCTGATCATCAGTTCGATGGAAAAATCGATCACGTCCAAGCGCGTGACCTATGATTTCGCCCGTCTGATGCCGGGCGCGACCCAGGTGTCGTGCTCCGGTTTTGGCGATGTGATGATCGAGCACATGTAATGCATCGGGCGCTGCTGCCGGGAGTTATCGGCAGTGATAAGCGCGACTGCATGAAAAACAAAGGCCGGATTATTCCGGCTTTTGTTTTTTTATCGGGAGAAATTCGTTGCCGGTGATTGCCGCTGATTGCCAATGATTGCCTGCATGATGGGGGTGTTCTTGTGAGAAAATCCGGGGTGCATGCAACTTCACGGCAAAGTGGTGGTCGATAAACTGTTCAGATAATCCGTAAGTAAAGCAGCGGCAACAAATGATCGCGAAAACAGTCAGCGAGAAAACAGCGGGCAATAAAAAACCCCCGGAGTTACTCGGGGGTTCAGCAGCCTGATGAAAAATCAGGTGATGCTTTTAAGCGACAGCCTGGATGTTCGAGGCTTGCTTGCCTTTCGGACCCTGGGTCACATCGAAGGTGACTTTCTGGCCTTCTTTCAGGGTTTTGAAGCCGCTCATCGTAATCGCGGAGAAGTGAGCGAACAGATCTTCGCCACCATCTTCCGGAGTGATGAAGCCGAAGCCCTTGGCGTCGTTAAACCACTTGACGGTACCGTTTGCCATAATAAAAAACGTCTTTCCAATTTTGACCAATCACACGAGCCCTAAAAGCAAGAAGCCCGCAGAATGCTGCCCCCTCTTATATTGCTCCACCATTAACCAATCGGTGCTAAATAGCACATATTGATATTTTGCATTGTTCAGGCAAAAAATAGAAAAGTCAAGGTTGTTGCTAAAAGTGCTAGACTCGCTGAAAAACCCGGAACCGGCACCATGTGTGCCGGGCGGCCGGGATCCCTTGCCGCTCTTTACACCATGCCGTCTGCGCGCCCTCACGAAAGCGCGTAATATCGAATTGAGGGCGGATACCGTGATATATGCCGGTTACGCATCGCGACCGGCGCATTAGAATAGAAGCATGGCAACGAACAGCGACAACGGCACACTCATTGTTCCCAAGGAGCAAAAGGCGGCGGTCAAACCGCCGCCCATGTACCAAGTGCTGCTATTGAATGATGACTACACCCCGATGGAGTTCGTGGTGGCCATCATTCAGGAGTACTTCAACAAGGATCGCGAAACCGCGACGCAGATCATGCTCAAGGTGCATCGTGACGGCAAAGGCATGTGCGGTGTCTACCCGAAAGACATCGCAAGCACGAAGGTCGAACTGGTATTAACTCACGCGAGAAAAGCTGGGCATCCGCTCCAGTGCGTGATGGAGGAAGCATGATCGCTCAGGAACTGGAAGTAAGTTTGCATATGGCCTTCGTCGAGGCGCGACAGGCCCGGCATGAGTTCATCACCGTCGAGCACTTATTGCTCGCGTTGCTGGACAATCCGTCGGCCGCCGAGGTCATGCGTGCGTGTGCGGTCAACATTGACGACCTGCGCAAGACCCTGACGAACTTCATCAACGACAACACCCCGACCGTGCCCGGCACCAGCGAAGTGGATACCCAGCCGACGCTGGGTTTCCAGCGCGTGATTCAGCGTGCGATCATGCATGTGCAGTCGGCGTCGAATGGCAAGAAGGAAGTGACCGGCGCCAATGTGCTGGTCGCGATATTCGGCGAAAAAGATTCGCACGCGGTCTACTACCTGCATCAGCAGGGCGTGACCCGTCTCGACGTGGTGAACTTCATTTCGCACGGCGTGCGCAAGGATCAGCAAGCCGAGCCGCAAAAGGCGTCCGACAGCGCGGATGAAGCACCGGCCGAAGGCCCGCAAAAGGAAAGCGCACTCGACCAGTTCACGGTGAACCTGAACAAGCTGGCAGCGGAAGGCAAGATTGACCCGCTGATCGGTCGCGAAGCCGAAGTCGAGCGTGTGATCCAGACCCTGTGCCGTCGTCGCAAGAACAACCCGCTGCTGGTCGGCGAAGCCGGCGTCGGCAAGACCGCGATCGCCGAAGGCCTGGCCTGGCGCGTGACCCAGGGCGACGTGCCCGAGATCCTGCAGAACGCGGTCGTGTATTCGCTCGATATGGGCGCGCTGCTGGCCGGCACCAAATACCGCGGCGATTTCGAGCAGCGCCTGAAGGCGGTACTGAAGCAAATGAAGGCGAACCCGAACGGCATCCTGTTCATCGACGAGATCCACACCATCATCGGTGCCGGCTCCGCGTCGGGCGGCACGCTGGATGCATCGAACCTGCTGAAGCCGGCGCTGTCGTCGGGCCAGCTGAAGTGCATCGGCGCGACCACCTTCAACGAATTCCGTGGCGTGTTCGAGAAAGACCATGCGCTGTCGCGTCGCTTCCAGAAGATCGATGTCAACGAGCCGACCGTCGAGCAAACCGTGCAGATCCTGCGCGGCCTGAAGTCGCGCTTTGAAGAACACCATGGCGTGAAGTACTCGGCGCTGGCGCTGACCACTGCGGCCGAACTGGCTGCGCGCTTCATCAACGACCGTCACCTGCCGGACAAGGCCATCGACGTGATCGATGAAGCCGGCGCGGCGCAACGCATCCTGCCGAAATCGAAGCAGAAGAAAACCATTGGCAAGCCCGAGATCGAGGACATCATCTCCAAGATCGCGCGCATCCCGCCGCAGTCGGTCAATCAGGACGACCGCAGCAAGCTGCAGACCATCGACCGTGACCTGAAGAACGTGGTGTTCGGCCAGGACCCGGCGATCGAAGCACTGGCATCCGCGATCAAGATGGCGCGCGCCGGCCTCGGCAAGACCGACAAGCCGATCGGCTCCTTCCTGTTCTCGGGCCCGACCGGTGTCGGCAAGACCGAAGTGGCGAAACAGCTGGCCTTCATTCTCGGCATCGAGTTGATCCGCTTCGACATGTCCGAGTACATGGAGCGTCATGCGGTGTCGCGCCTGATCGGCGCACCGCCCGGCTATGTTGGTTTCGACCAGGGCGGTCTGCTGACCGAGGCGATCACGAAGAAGCCGCACGCGGTACTGCTGCTGGACGAGATCGAAAAGGCGCATCCGGATGTGTTCAACATCCTGCTGCAGGTGATGGACCACGGCACGCTGACCGACAACAACGGTCGCAAGGCTGACTTCCGCAACGTGATCATCATCATGACCACCAACGCGGGCGCCGAAAGCCTTCAGAAGCGTTCGATCGGCTTCACCGACAGCAAGCAGGCCGGCGATGAAATGGCCGACATCAAGCGCATGTTCACGCCGGAATTCCGCAACCGTCTGGATTCGATCATCAGCTTCCGCGCGCTGGATGAAGAAATCATCCTGCGTGTGGTCGACAAGTTCCTGATGCAGCTGGAAGAGCAGCTGCACGAGAAGAAGGTCGAAGCGACGTTCAGCGAGTCGCTGCGCAAGTTCCTCGCGAAGAAGGGCTTCGATCCGCTGATGGGTGCACGCCCGATGTCGCGCCTGATCCAGGACATGATCCGCAAGGCGCTGGCCGACGAACTGTTGTTCGGCAAGCTGGTCACGGGCGGTCGTGTGCACGTGGATATGGACGATGCCGAGCAGATCAAGCTCGAATTCAGCGAGAGCGATACACCACCGGCAGCGCCGCCGCAGGAAGCGGCCGAAGTCGAGTAAGCACCGCTACGCGACGCTGTTCAAAGCCCCGCCCGCAAGGCGGGGCTTTTTCATTCAGGGCACCAGTACTTTTTTCGCGGCTTGCTTTTGCCTGATCTCGGACAGCGTGGTACGCATCAAGGCCACACGCTCGTCGGTCCACGGATGCAGCGCGGTATAGCCATTGGCCACGCTGGCGGGATAAGCCTGCGCCAGCTTCGGTAGCGCGCGCAATGCGGCGTCCGGTGCATAGCCGGCGCGCGCCAGCAGGTAGAGGGCGATGCGATCGGCTTCCTGATCGAGCTTGTCATCGAAGGCGCGCAGGCCGGCGCTGCCGGCGAAGGGCTTCAGGTCGGGTGACAGCGGCAACAGCGCATCGATGATGCCGCCCAGGGTCGCGGCCAGCTTCATCGTCGCCGCATGCCTTTGTATGTTGTGCGCCATCTCGCGCGCGAGGATCGCGGCCAGTTCTTCATCATTGCCGAGGAAATCCAGCATGCCCTGCGTCACCATGATGCGGCGGCCATCGGCATACGCATTCACCTGCGGCGCATGGCCGATGTCGATCGCGAATGCGCAGGCGGGTGTCAGCGGTACGGTCAGCGCGAGCGCTTTGCCATTGCGAAGCACGCCGACCTGAATCTCGGTCGCATGCTTCAGCAAGGGGCCGACGATACGTGCGGCTTCATTTTCTGCCTGCACGCCGCGCGGCAAGGCTTGTTCTTGCAGCGACTGCAGCTGATCGCCGCGTTTGAGGCCGGCGCGCAGTGCACCGCTGCCGTCCAGCACCTGCATCACTTGCAGCCCGTCGTCGAGCTTCAGCATGCCCTCGACGGCACGTGCGAGCTCCGGTGGATAGGAGTACTTGTTTTTCGCGGTGAAGCCGAGGATGGGGCGCGACGCTGTCTTGCACAAGGGCGCATTCTTCGTGATCAGCGGTGCGGCAACCCGATAGACGCGGTCCTGGTTCGCCAGTAGTGCGGACAGGCGCGGATCAGCGCTGTCGCGCGGCAGCTCGGTCGTGCGCGTGGCTGGTGCATGCGCGTCGTGGGCATTTTTGGCGCTGCCCGGGGTCGTCGGCAGGTTCAGGCTGCTGCAGGCAGAGAGCATTGTCAGACAGACCGCGGCGACTGACAGCGTGGCGAATGGCTTTACGGCAAATGGCTTTGCAGACGATAACTTTGTGGCGGATGCCTGTGTGGCAGATGACACTGCTGTCAACAACGCTGCGGACACCGGCCTGACGTGCATGTTGCTCTCCTGATCGTGCGTCGGCGCCTGTTGCTCTGCGTGCCTATTTTTTCCCGGTGCTGCCGAAGCCGCCTTCACCGCGTTCGCTATCGTTGAATGCGTCGACCACCTCGAATCCTACCTGCATCACCGGCACGATGACCAGTTGCGCCAGGCGTTCCATCGGGTTCAGCACGAAGGCGGTGTTGCCGCGATTCCAGGTCGATACCATCAGCTGGCCCTGGTAATCGGAATCGATTAGGCCGACCAGATTGCCGAGCACGATGCCATGCTTGTGACCCATGCCGCTGCGCGGCAGGATCATCGCCGCGTAGCCAGGGTCAGCGATATGGATCGCCAGGCCCGTCGGTATCAGGTGCGTACTGCCCGGCTCTATCGTGATTGGCTCCGCGATGCAGGCGCGCAGGTCGAGACCGGCGCTGCCGGGCGTCGCATAGGCGGGCATTTGCTCACGCATGCGTTCATCGAGAATCTTGACGGCGATATTTTTCATGAGCTTGGTTGGCTTGTGGTTGCGATGGTCGCTGTTGTCGTTATTCAGGGCGCTGTCGTTGCGGGGCTGGCCACACTGCGGCGTTGCAGGCCTTGCTGCGCTGGCGCTATGCGAGGTTACAGTCGGCGCGCGATCTCGGCCACCAGCCGTGTCGCGAGTTCATCCTTGCTCGCACGCGGCAGCGTGTGATGGCCGGCATCGTCGAACAGTACCAGCTCGTTATCGTCCTTGCCGAAGGTCTGGTGCCCGATGTTCCCGACCAGCAGCGGTATGTTCTTCTTCTTGCGTTTTGCCGCGCCGTGTTCGAGCAGGTTTTCCGACTCGGCCGCAAAGCCGACACAGTACGGGCGCTCGGGCATTGCGGCCACTGCGGCGAGAATGTCCGGGTTTTGCTCGAAGCTCAATTGCGGCAGGTCGCCATCCTGTTTCTTCAGTTTTTGCGCGCTCGCATTCGCGACACGCCAGTCCGCGACGGCAGCGACGGCAATGAACACCTGCTGGCCGGCGATCTCGTGCATCACGGCCTCATGCATGTCACGCGCCGTGGTCACCGGCAGAAGGCGTACACCGCGTGGCGGGGGCAATGCCGTAGGGCCCGATACCAGGATGACATCTGCGCCTGCCGCCTGCGCGGCACGCGCCAGCGCATAACCCATCTTGCCGGACGACAGATTGGTGATGCCGCGCACCGGATCGATCGGTTCAAACGTCGGACCGGCGGTGATCAATACGCGCTTGTGCTGCAACAGCTTGGGCTGGAAAAACGCGTGGAGGGATTCCAGCAAGGCTTCCGGTTCCATCATCCGGCCAAGGCCGGTTTCGCCACAGGCTTGTTCACCGGCGACCGGTCCCAGCAGCGTCACGTGATCGGCCCGCAGCTGTGCGACATTGCGTTGCGTGGCCGGGTTGTCCCACATTTCGACATTCATTGCCGGGGCCACCAGCAGCGGTACCGTAGCCGGACGCGCGAGGCACAGCGTGGACAGCAAATCGTCGGCGGCGCCATGCACCAGCTTGCGCATGAAGTCGGCCGAGCAGGGCGCAATCACGATCGCATCCGCGTTGCGCGTGAGGTCGATGTGCGCCATGTTGTTGGAGATGCGCGCATCCCACTGGTCGGTATACACCGGCTTGCCCGACAGCGCCTGCATCGTGACCGGTGTGATGAAGTGGCGTGCGGCTTCCGTCATCACCACCTGCACGCTGGCACCGGCCCGGGTCAGCCCGCGCAACAGTTCGGCTGCCTTGTAGCAGGCAATGCCGCCGGTCAGGCCGAGTACCAGATGCTTGCCGGTCAGGTTCATTTGTTCACGCGCCGCAATTCGTCCAGCACGAATAATGCCGCACCGATCGTGATTGCGCTATCGGCGACATTGAAAGCGGGCCAGTGCCAGTTCTGTACATGGAAATCGATGAAGTCGATCACATGACCATACGCGACACGATCGATCAGGTTGCCGACCGCGCCGCCCAGGATCAGCGACAGCGACCAGCAGAACAGTCGTTGCGTCGCATGTCGGGCCAGCATCCACACGATCACGATCGAGATCACGGCCGCCAGTCCGCTGAAGAAATAACGCTGCCAGCCCGACTGGTCCGACAGGAAGCTGAAGGCAGCGCCCTTGTTATAGACCATCACCAGGTTCAGGTAGGCGTTCACGGCTTCCACCTGCCCGTACGCGAGCAGCCGGGTCATCGTGATTTTCGTGACCTGGTCGAGCAGTACGACGACTGCGGCGATACCCAGCCACAACAGCAAACCGGCATGCTTTCTTGCCATTGCGCTGACCTCAGGCGACGCTGCGGGTTTCGCCGCTGCCGAACAGGTTGGACACGCAGCGCGCGCACAGGGCCGGATGCGCGGCATCGGCGCCGACATCGGCGCGGTAATGCCAGCAGCGCTCGCACTTGCGGTATTTCGACGGGCTGACCACCACCTTCTCTGCATCAGCAGCGTTGGCGGCGACCACTTGCGCGGCCGACGTGATCAGCACGAACTTCAAATCCTCACCCAGGCCTTGCAACAAGGCCAGCTTGTCACCATGCGCATGGATCTCGACTTCAGCCTGCAGCGACGAACCAATCGCGCCCGACACCCGCACCTCTTCCAGCTCCTTCAGAACACCGGCGCGCACTTCGCGCAGCGCTGCATACTTCGCCAGCAGCGCATCGCCATCGGCTATCGCCGGCAGTGCATAGAAGGTCTGCGTGAAGATGGTTTCGCCGCTGGCCGCATAGGTTGCCTTGTCCGCGAAGACTGCCCATGCTTCTTCGACCGTGAACGACAGCACCGGCGCCATCAGGCGCAGCAGCGCCTGCGTGATATGCCAGATCGCGGTCTGCGCGGAACGGCGCGCTTCGGACGACACGCCGCTGGTGTACAGCCGGTCTTTCAGGATATCGAGATAGAAGCCCCCAAGGTCTTCCGAGCAGTACATCTGCAGCTTCGCCACCACGGGGTGGAATTCATAGTCATTGAAGTGCGCGCGGATCTCGGCCTGCAGCGCGTTCATGCGCGCGATCGCGTAGCGGTCGATTTCCATCAGCTGATCGATCGCGACCGCATCTTTCGAAGGATCGAAGTCCGAGGTGTTCGCGAGCAGGAAGCGCAGCGTGTTGCGGATGCGGCGATAGCTCTCGACCACACGCTTCAGGATCTCGTCCGAGATCGACAGCTCGCCCGAGTAATCGGTGGACGCAACCCACAGGCGCAGGATGTCGGCACCCATCGTGTCCGACACCTTTTGCGGTGCGACTACATTGCCCTTGGACTTCGACATTTTCTTGCCTTCGCCATCGACCACGAAGCCATGCGTCAGCAATGCCTTGTACGGCGCGCGGCCATTGATCATCGCCGAGGTCAGCAGCGATGAATGGAACCAGCCGCGGTGCTGGTCTGAACCTTCGAGGTAGAGGTCGGCCGGGAAGTGCGATTCGGTCGCATGCGAGCCACGCAATACGGTCTGGTGCGTGACGCCGGAATCGAACCACACATCCAGCGTGTCCTTGTTTTTCTGATAGTGGGCAGCATCGGCGCCCAGCAGGTCGGCCGGCTCCAGCGTGTGCCACGCGGCGATACCATCCTTTTCGACCCGTTGCGCAACTTTCTCCAGCAGCGACGGCGTGTCCGGATGCAGCTCGCCGGTTTCCTTGTGCACGAAGAACGCCATCGGCACGCCCCACTGGCGCTGACGCGACAGGGTCCAGTCCGGACGGTTTGCGATCATGCCTTGCAGGCGGGCCTTGCCCCAGCTCGGGAAGAAGCGGGTCGCATCGACGCCGGCCAGCGCAGTCTCGCGCAGCGACGGACCACCGTCTTTGGGCTTGCGATCCATGCTTGCAAACCACTGCGACGTGGCGCGATAAATGATCGGCGTCTTGTGACGCCAGCAGTGCATGTAGCTGTGGTCGAACATCACCAGCTTGAACAGCGAGCCTGCCGCATCCAGTGCAGCACAGATCGGCTTCGATGCTTCCCAGATCGTCATGCCGCCAAACAGCGGCAGCGTTGACACATAATGGCCATCGCCCATTACCGGGTTCAGGATGTCATCGTCGGCCATGCCATGCGCCTTGCACGATGCATAGTCTTCCACACCATACGCAGGCGCGGAGTGCACGATGCCGGTGCCCGAGTCATCGGTCACGTATTCACCCAGGTAGACAGGCGACAGGCGGTCATAGCCTGCATCCTGCGTTGCCAGCGGATGATGGAACTTGATCTCCGACAGTGCCTCGCCGCGGCAGGTGGCGATCACCTGGCCTTGCAGGCCGTAACGCTGCAGGCAGGACTCGACCAGTTTCTCGGCCAGCAGCAGCAACACGGCTTCACCGTGGCGCTCGGTCTGCACCAGGGCATAGCTGAATTCGGGATGCATGTTCAGCGCCTGGTTCGACGGAATGGTCCACGGGGTCGTGGTCCAGATCACCACATAACCTTTGTCGGTCGGCAGCTTGGGCAAGCCGAACGCTTTGGCGACCTTTTCCGGTTCTGCAAACGCAAAGCCGACGTCGATCGCCGGATCGCGCTTGTCCTGGTATTCCACTTCCGCTTCGGCCAGTGCCGAGCCGCAGTCGAAGCACCAGTTCACCGGCTTCAGGCCACGATAGACATAGCCCTTGTCGAGGATGGTGCCGAGCGCGCGAATCTCGTCGGCCTCGTTACGGTAGTTCATCGTCAGGTAAGGATTGTCCCAGTCGCCCAAGACGCCCAGACGGATGAAGTCCTTTTTCTGCCGGGCGACCTGCTCGGTCGCATACGCACGCGACTTGGCCAGCACCTCGGCGGTCGGCAAGTGCTTGCCAAACTGCTTTTCGATCTGGATCTCGATCGGCATGCCGTGGCAATCCCAGCCCGGCACGTATTGCGCGTCGAAGCCATCGAGCTGACGCGTCTTCACGATCATGTCCTTCAGGATCTTGTTTACTGCATGGCCGATGTGGATGTCGCCGTTCGCATACGGCGGGCCATCATGCAGGATGAACTTCGGGCGGCCGGCCGACGCCTTGCGAATGCGCTGGTACAGCTGCTTCTGCTGCCATTGCGCGACCCATTGCGGTTCGCGCTTGGCGAGGTCGCCGCGCATCGGAAAAGCGGTCTCGGTCATGTTGACCGGGTATTTGCTTTCGGTTTTTTTGCTGTTGTCGGACATGAGATCGATCAGGAGTGAAATGCGAATCAGGAGTTGGCAGGCGCTGCGGCGCGTTGCGCAAAAAAGTCACGCGCGGCCCGTGCATCGGCGGCGATCGCGCGGGTCAGGGTGTCGAGGTCGTCGTATTTTTCTTCGTCGCGCAGTTTTTTCAGGAATTCGACGCGTACGCGTTTGCCGTAGCAATCGGCGGCAAAGTCGAAGATATGCACTTCGAGCAGCACGCGGCCATGGTCTTCGACGGTCGGGCGTACACCGAGGCTGGCCACTGCTGGCAACGGATGGTCGGCCAGGCCATGTACCTGCACGACGAAGATGCCGGTCACGGCCGGGCGCTTGTGCGCGATCTTCAGGTTCAGGGTCGGGAAGCCTATCGTGCGCCCCAGCTTGCGGCCGTGCTGCACATGGCCCGAGATTGCGTACGGATGGCCGAGCAGGGCCTGCGCATGGGCAAAGTCGCCCGCCTCCAGCGCCGCGCGCACTTCGGACGACGAAATGCGTTTGTCACCATGCGTGACGGTCGGCAGGCTGACCACCTCGAAACCATGACGCCGGCCGGCCTCGGCCAGCTGCGCGAAGTCACCGGCGCGTTTCGCGCCAAAGCGGAAGTCATCGCCGACGATCAGCCAGCTCACGTGCAAGCCTTCGACCAGCACATCGCGGATGAAGGCTTCCGGCGACAGCGATGCAAAGCGCGCATTGAAGTGCTCGACGATCACGCGATTGACGCCGGCTGCTTCCAGTGCGGTGAGCTTGTCGCGCAGGTTCGCGATGCGGCGCGGTGCGCGGCTGTCATCGCCGGCCAGCTGCGCAAAGAATTCACGCGGATGCGGCTCGAAGGTCATCACGGCCGTCTCCACGCCGAGGCGCGACGCCGCCTCGGCCACGCGCGCGAGCAGCGCGCGATGGCCGAGATGCACGCCATCGAAATTGCCGATCGTCAGCGCGCACGGGCGGCGCGATTCGGCATTCGGGAGTCCGCGGAAAACCTTCATCGGTAACGGGTCGGCAGTGGATCGGTCCGTGCGCGGCGGCATCAGCCGCAGTCGCGTTGAGAAAACCCTTGATTATAAAGGCTTTCGGGCTGATTACCGGGCGGAATCAGCGGCCCTCAGCGGGTCTTGCCGGTACCAGGCTGCCAGCAGCCGGTAGATTTTCGGATAGGCGCGGGCCAGCGGTGCCGGCGCGACGAAAAAAGCCTCCGACGCGACGGCAAAGAATTCGGCCGCATCGCGTGCCGCATACGGGTCCAGTGGCAGCGCCGCAGCCAGCGCGTCATACAGCACCGCATGGTCGTCACGCTGCGGGTCGAAGTCCGGCGGCAGGCTGTCTTCCAACAGGTCGACGCGCTTGCAAAAGTCGTCGTAGGCGGCAGTGAAAGCCTGCGGCCAGTCGGCCAGCTCGGTACGCGAATGCAGTCCGTCGAGAAAGGGCGGCAAGCCATTCGGGGCGCCACGTCCCATGTCGATCTTGTGCGCGAATTCATGGATGACCAGATTCCATGGCAGACCGGGCTCTTGCGGCTGCATCAGGTCTTGCCAGGACAATACGACCGCGCCTCCCTGATCGACGGCTTCGCCGGCCAGCGCTTCGTCCCATTCATGCAGCACGCCAGCCTCGTCGACATGTTGCTGGCGCACGCTGAATGCGTCCGCATGCACGAGGATGGCCGACATGTCGTCGTACAAGGACAGATCCAGCTTCAGCACCAGCACACAGGCTTGCGCGGCGATCAGCACCGCAGTGGCGTCATCGACTTCGAAGCCACCGACGCCGGCCAGCGGCTTCGTGTGCAACAAGTCCTCACACAGTGATTTCAAGCGACGCCGGTCATCATCGCTCAGGTAATCGAGGAAGGGCAGCTGGGCGAGCGTGGTCGACCACAGTTCATCCGGAATCGACGGGCGTGCGCGTAACGCGGAAGGCAGCAGCGCACCGGGCAGCAAGCCGGTTGGCCAATCCTGCAGCAAGCCTTGCAGCTTGCACAGCCAGCCAGCGGTCAAAGCCCGCCCCACAGCGCCTGCAATGCAGCGATCGCTGCCAGCCCGGCGGTTTCGGTGCGCAATACGCGTGGCCCCATAGCGACGCAGATCGCACCGTGCCGTATCGCTGCCTGTTCTTCATCGTCGCTCAAACCGCCTTCGGGGCCGATCACCAGTGTCACCGCTTGCGGCGGGTGATGCCGCGCCCAGTCGGCCAGTGACTCGGTCGCGCGCGGCGACAGCAACAGGCGCTTGTGCATGTCCTGCTGTGCAATCCATGCAGGGTAGGGCAGCACCGGCGACAGCAGCGGCAGTCGGTTGCGTCCTGATTGTTCGGCGGCGGCAATGATCACGCCCTGCCAGTGGGCGGCCTTCTTTGCGGCGCGCTCCGCATCGACGCGCACCACCGAGCGCTGCGCCACCAGCGGTTGTATCGCGGTCGCGCCCATTTCAACGGCCTTCTCGACGATCCAGTCCATCTTCGCGCCCTCGGGCAGCGCCTGTGCGAGCGCGATCGCATGGCCGGGTTCGGCCTCGCGCGGCGAAAAGGTCTTGACCTCGACCTCGGCGCGGCGGCGCTCGACCGCCGCCAGTACCGCGCTGTACTCGCCGCCATCGCCATTGAACAGTGTGACCCGCTCGCCGACACGCAGCCGCAGCACCTGCACATGATGCGCAACCGTCTCCGGCAGCGCGATGCGCTGCCCGATCTCGAGCGGCTGTGGGCAATAGAAGCGGGGCATGTCGGGGGCGGCAGGCGGGATTTCGATATCAATTTCTCACGATGGTTTCATTGTAAGCGGGCAGGTCCGGTCTGGTAAAATCTCGGGCTTTTCCCCGGTGGCGATGGTCGCCGGCAGGTCCCCCGAAAACCATTCAAGGCTGGCAAGATGACGACCACCCCCGTGACGACCACCACCGACTCCCGCAAGATGGGCAATGCGATACGCGCGCTGGCGATGGACGCCGTGCAAAAGGCCAACTCCGGTCACCCGGGCATGCCGATGGGCATGGCGGAAATCGCGGTCGCACTGTGGGGCAAGCACCTGCGCCACAACCCGGCCGACCCGAAATGGTTCGATCGCGACCGCTTTGTGGTGTCCAATGGCCACGGCTCGATGCTGCTGTATGCGCTGCTGCACCTGACCGGCTACGACCTGCCGATGGACGAGCTGAAGAACTTCCGCCAGCTGCATTCCAAGACCCCGGGCCATCCGGAGGTCGACATCACGCCCGGCGTTGAAACCACCACCGGTCCGCTGGGCCAGGGCATCGCGAATGCGGTCGGCATGGCGCTGTCGGAATGGCTGCTGGCGTCGCAGTTCAACAAGCCGGGCCATGACATCGTTGACCACTACACCTATGTGTTCCTCGGCGATGGCTGCCTGATGGAAGGCATCAGCCATGAAGTGTGCTCGCTGGCGGGCACGCTGGGCCTGTCGAAGCTGATCGTGATGTATGACGACAATGGCATCTCCATCGATGGCAAGGTCGAAGGCTGGTTCAAGGACAACACGCCGCAGCGCTTCGCGTCCTATGGCTGGCACGTGATCCCGGATGTCGATGGCCATGATGTGGCGGCCGTCGATGCTGCGATTGCCGCTGCAAAGACATCCGACAAGCCGACCCTCATCTGCTGCAAGACCGTGATCGGCAAGGGCTCGCCCAACATGCAGGGCACCGACAAGGTCCATGGCGCGGCCCTGGGCGATACCGAAATCGCTGCGACCCGTGCCGCCACCGGCTGGGATGCGGCGCCGTTCGAGATTCCCGCCGACGTGTATGCGGCCTGGGATGCGAAAGCGCAGGGCGCCGAGCTGCAATCGGCTTGGCAAAAAAAGTTTGCCGCATACAAAGCGGCATTCCCGGCCGAGGCCGCCGAGTTCGAGCGCCGCATGCAGGGCCAGCTGCCGGCCGGCTTCGATGCCGCGGTCGAGAAAATGATCGCTGCCTGCATCGAAAAGAAGGAAACCATCGCAACCCGCAAGGCGAGCCAGAACGCGATCCAGGCCCTGGCACCGGTGCTGCCGGAATTCCTCGGCGGTTCGGCTGACCTGACCGGCTCCAACCTGACCAACTGGAAGGAGTGCGTTGCCGTGCGCTCGGGCCAGCCGGGCAACCACATCAACTATGGTGTGCGTGAATTCGGTATGAGCGCGATCATGAACGGCATTGCACTGCATGGCGGTTTCATCCCGTTCGGCGCCACTTTCCTGACCTTCTCCGATTACAGCCGCAATGCACTCCGCATGGCGGCACTGATGAAGCAGCGCTCGCTGTTCGTGTTCACGCATGACTCGATCGGCCTGGGTGAAGATGGACCGACCCACCAGTCGGTCGAGCATATCTCCAGCATGCGCCTGATCCCCAACCTCGATAACTGGCGTCCGTGCGACACGGTCGAATCGGCAGTCGCGTGGGCTCAGGCAGTGCGTCGTCACGATGGTCCGAGCACGCTGATCTTCTCGCGCCAGAACCTGCCCTTCGTCGAGCGCGATGCGACGCAGGTGGCCGACATTGCGCGCGGCGGCTATGTGCTGCGCGATACGGCCGGCGCGAAGGCGGTGCTGATCGCGACCGGCTCCGAAGTCGAACTGGCGCTGAAATCGGCCGATGCACTGGCAGCCGAAGGCATCGCCGTGCGTGTGGTGTCGATGCCCAGCACCGATGTGTTCGATCGCCAGGATGCCGCCTACAAGGCGGCCGTGCTCGGCAAGGGCATGCCGCGCGTCGCCATCGAAGCCGGCGTCACTGCATTCTGGTTCAAGTACGTGGGTCTCGAGGGCGCCGTGGTCGGCATCGACAGCTTCGGTGAATCCGCACCGGCCGGCGTACTGTTCAAGCATTTCGGTTTCACGACCGACAAGGTCGTGGCCAGCGTCAAGTCGGTGCTGCACTGAGCTGACAGGATCGCTCAGATCGTCGCTCGCGCCGCACAGGATTTGCATCAAACGATTAACGACAGCCATTCCATCAGGAGATATTCATCATGACCATCAAAGTTGCCATCAATGGCTACGGCCGCATCGGCCGCAATGTGCTGCGCGCCCACTACGAAGGCGGCAAGAAACATGACATTCAGATCGTTGCGATCAATGACCTCGGCAATCCGGAGTCGAATGCACACCTGACCCAGTACGACACTGCGCACGGCAAGTTCCCGGGCACCGTGTCCGTCGAAGGCGACCACATGATCGTCAACGGCGACAAGATCCGCGTGTTCGCGCAACGCGACCCGGCGCAGATCCCGTGGGGTGAACTGGGTGTGGACGTCGTGCTCGAATGCACCGGCTTCTTCACCAGCAAGGAAAAAGCCTCGGCCCACCTGAAAGGCGGCGCAAAGAAAGTCGTGATCTCGGCACCGGGCGGCAAGGATGTGGATGCGACCGTCGTGTACGGCGTGAACCAGTCGGTGCTGAAGGCGGCCGACACGGTGATCTCGAACGCATCGTGCACCACCAACTGCCTCGCGCCGCTGGTCAAGCCGCTGAACGACAAAATCGGCGTGCTGAATGGCCTGATGACCACCGTTCACGCCTACACCAACGATCAGGTGCTGACCGACGTGATGCACGAAGACTTGCGTCGCGCACGTTCGGCGACGATGTCGATGATCCCGACCAAGACCGGCGCTGCGGCAGCCGTGGGCCTGGTGCTGCCGGAACTGAACGGCAAGCTCGATGGCTACGCCATCCGCGTGCCGACGATCAACGTGTCGGTGGTTGATTTGTCCTTCATCGCTGCACGTGACACCACGGTCGATGAAGTCAACGCGATCATGAAAGAAGCGGCAGACGGCGCACTGAAAGGCATCCTGACCTACAACACCGCACCGCTGGTATCGATCGACTACAACCACAACCCGGCTTCGTCGAACTTTGATGCGACGCTGACCAAGGTATCCGGTCGACTCGTCAAAGTCTCGTCGTGGTATGACAACGAATGGGGCTTCAGCAACCGTATGCTGGATACGACGGTTGCATTGATGTCGGCAAAATAAGCAGCACTGCTGCCCCATTCGTTTCGGCGCAGCCACAATGAATGGGTCGCCGCGCAGCGGCGAAAAAAGAGGGCGCGCAAGCGTCCTCTTTTTGCTTCAGCAACCGTATGCTGGATACGACGGTTGCATTGATGTCGGCAAAATAAGCAGCACTGCTGCCCCATTAGTTTCGGCGCAGCCACAACGAATGGGTCGCCGCGCAGCGGCGAAAAAAGAGGGCGCATCAGCGCTCTCTTTTGCTTCAGCAACCGTATGCTGGATACGACGGTCGCATTGATGTCGGCAAAATAAGCAGCACAGCGAAAAAAAAGAGGACGCGCAAGCGTCCTCTTTTTGCTTCAGCAGTCGCAACTCAACCCAGTACCCTCTCCCACAATTTCTTCACCGCATTCGCCTCGGCTTCCACCTGCGCCAGCTCCACCCGCGCCTTGTCTTCACCGCGCAGTCGTATCTGGTGCTGCAGCTTGCGGAAAGCACGATACGCATCCGCTACCTGCACTGACAGCGCACGATCGATCAGGCCGATGTCGCCCGCCAGTTTCAGCAACGCGATATTGCCGATGTCACCCGTCAGCGCCACGACATCGCAGGCATGCGCAAGCACCAGATATTGCACGACGAATTCGATATCGATCATGCCGCCCGGATCATGCTTGAGGTCAAACTTGTCCGAGCGGTTCGGGTGCGCGTCATGCATGCGCTTGCGCATCGCGAGCACCTCTTGCTTCAATGCGTCGCGATCGCGTGCCTGGCGCAGCATGGTGATGCGCAATTGCTCGAAGCGCTGCCCGATCTGCGGGTCGCCGGCACAGAAGCGCGCGCGGGTCAGCGCCTGGTGTTCCCACACCCAGGCCGAGCTGCGCTGGTATTTTTCGAATGATGCTAAGGATGACACCAGCAAGCCGCTGGCACCATCCGGCCGCAATGCGATATCGATGTCGAACAGAATGCCGGCCGGCGTGTGGCTGGTCATCCAGGTGATGAAGCGTTGCGCGAGCTTCGCATATAGCGCCGGTGCGTCCTGATCGTCATCGTCATACAGGAAGATCACGTCGAGGTCGGACGCATAGCCGAGTTCCTTGCCGCCCAGCTTGCCGTAGGCGATCACAGCAAAGGCCGGTACCTCGCGATGTCGGTTCGGCAGCATTTGCCAGACGGCCGACAGGGTCGCGCCGACCAGCACATCGGCCAGTGCCGACAAATGGTCGGCCAGTCGCTCGACGGTCAGTACGCCGCCCAGATCCTGCGCCAGCAGGCGGAACAGTTGCGCATGATGCAGCTCGCGCAGCACATCCATCTGGCGTTCGGTATCACCGGCGAACGCGGCGAGGCGCTGCTCGCATTCGTGACCGAAGGCTTTCCAGTCCGGCTCGGCATTCAGGCTGCGATCGTCGAGCAATTCATCCATCAGCACCGGGTGGCGGATCAGGTAACGGGCGGCCCAGTCGCTGGCGGCCATCATGCGCACGACCCGCGCCAGCGCCTGCGGGAATTCGGTCAGCAGCGACAGGTAGGCAGAGCGGCGCGCGATTGCTTCAAAAAAATCCACCACACGATTCAGTGTCTGCGTGCGCGAACCGTCCTGGCGCGCGATTTCAGGCAGTGCATGGCGCATCAGCGCTTGCAATTGCTGCTTGCGATCGAGCGGCATCGCCTGAATGCGGCTGGAGCGCCAGCTGCTCAGCAGCCGGCTGGCGCAGGCGGACGGTTCGTCATAGCCCAGAGCGTCGAGGTACTGCACCAGCGTCGCTTCATCGACTTCCTCGAGGGCAGGCGCCGGCGTCGCCGAGGTGGCTTCATTCACGGGCACGGCCTTGTCTTCGAAAATCGCATCGAATTGCGCGGCGACCCACGTACAGCACTCTGTGATCGACTGTTTCATCGCCTCCGCATCGGCGAAGCCGGCCATCGTTGCAATACGGGCCTGATCCTCGTCGGCCGCCGGCAGCACATGCGATTGCGCATCGTCGAGATACTGGATGCGATGCTCGATATTGCGCAGGAAGGTGTACGACGCGAGCAGGCGCTCGACCGTCTCGGGCGCCATCAGCTTTTTGGCGGCCACGGTTTTCAGCGTGCTGCGGGTCGAGCGGTCGCGCAGCGATGGGTCGCGGCCGCCACGGATCAGCTGAAATACCTGCGTAATGAATTCGACCTCGCGAATGCCGCCACGGCCGAGCTTCACGTTCCACACGCGACCCGGATGACGCGTTTCCTGCCGCACGACTTCGGCGCGGATTTGCGCATGCATGCCGCGCAGCGCATGGATCGCACCGTAATCCAGATAGCGGCGGTAGACAAAGGGCTGCACCAGCTTGTCCAGATACGCGATATCTTCCGCATCGCCCGTCATCGCGCGCGCTTTGACCCATGCGTAGCGCTCCCATTCGCGGCCCTGCACCAGCAGGTATTCCTCCAGCATGGCAAAGCTGGCGGCCAGCGGACCGGACGCGCCATTCGGGCGCAACGCCATGTCAACGCGGAAGCAATAGCCATCCTCGGTGATCTCGGCCAGCTGCGCGATCAGCCGCTTGCCGAGGCGCACAAAGAATTCATGATTCGACAAGGGACGCTGGTCGTCGCGCTCGGTGCGCGTATCCCCACCTTCCGGATACAGGAAGATCAGGTCGATGTCGGACGACACATTCAGCTCATGACCGCCGAGCTTGCCCATGCCGATCACGATCATCTGTTGTGGCCGGCCCGATTCCTCGCCGATGGGCACGCCATGCAGTTCGCACATTGCCGCATGCTGGTCTGCGAGCGCTTTTTGCACCGCGAAATCGGCAAAACGCGAAATCGCCGCCAGCACCTCGGCCAGATCGGCCTGTCCGCCAACATCGCGCTCGACGATGGCTGCAAACAGCAGCCCGCGCACGCGGCGCAATGCGGCGCCGATCGTGCTGCCGGCGGCGCCACGCGCCAATTCCGTGCTTAACAACTGGTCAAGGTCGATGTCGGCAAGCGATAATCCCGACAGCTGTGCGACTGCGTTTTCGCGGGCAGCATCGGCAGCCAGCCAGCGGCTGACGAACCGCGATTGCCGTGCGCCAGTCAATAGTAGATTTGTGCTCATGAAAGGGCGTCCGCATCCGGGGCAAGTTCCCGGGCTTGCGGCTATGATAACGAAATTGCGGAGACCAAAATCCGCGCGCGCAGCCTGCTTCAGCCTGCGCTGGCGCGGATCCGTACCGAATGCCGGCTGATGTCGACCCATCGTAACCCATCCGATCATCCTGTCAGGACCGGCTTAGCGCGCGGATGGCGTGCGCTGCTGTCGGCCTATGACAAGGCCAACCGCATCACGCATCATGCGCTTGGCTGGCTGATGGCGCTGGTGGTGGTCGCGTACTTCGCGTTTTGCGCCGCCTTCCTCGGCTTGCGTTACCTGGTGCTGCCCAACATCGACAGCTACAAGCCTCAGGTCGAGCGCATGGCCAGTCATTTCATCCAGCGCCCGGTATCGATACAGGTGATCGAAGCCAGCTGGAATGGCCTGAACCCGCGCCTGAAGCTCGGCAACCTCGTGATCCACGACCAGGAAGGCGCGCGGGCGCTGGTACTGCCGAAAGTGAACGCGACCCTCTCATGGCTGTCGGTGCTGGGGCAGCTGCGGCTGCAATCGCTGGAAGTGATACGGCCCGACATCGAGATCGAGCGTGATGCGTCCGGCCAGTTGTTCGTGGCCGGCCTGCCTGTCGATACCAGCCAGGGCGATGATGGTCGCGGGCTCGACTGGCTGCTCGCGCAGCACGAAATCGTCGTGCGCGAAGGCTGGTTGCGTTGGCGTGACCAGCAGCGCAACGCACCGGATCTGGTGCTGACCGATATCAGTTTCGTGTTGAAGAACCAGTGGCGCACGCATCGCGCTGCGTTCAAGGCGACACCGCCGGCGTCGCTGGCTGCGCCGCTCGATGTGCGTGTCGAGTTCACGCATCCGGCTTTCTCCGGTCGTGCTTCGGATATCCGGCTATGGTCGGGTGAAGTGTATGTCGACTGGCGCAGTGCCAGCATCGATGCATGGAAACCTTATGTCGATTTGCCGTGGGAGCTGGCCGGCGGCAATGGCGCGGTGCGCGCATGGCTGACGTTCAATCGCATGAGCGTCGCCAACTTCACCGCCGACCTGTCGCTGGTGAATCTGTCGGCGCGTCTGGCCGAAGGATTGCAGCCCTTGAAACTCAAGGAAGTCAGCGGCCGCATCTCTGCCGGCGAACCACAGACCGACCTGAAGGATCGCCTGTTCTCGTTCGGCGCGCATGGCCATGCACTGACGCTGACCGATTTCTCCCTCAATACCGAGCAGGGCCTGGCGCTGCCGCGTACGACTGCCAGCCATCGTTATGTCGCCGCCAATGGCAACCGCCCGGCGCAGCATGAACTGAAGATTGGCGAACTCGAGCTCGAGCCCCTGGCTGCGCTCGCCGTGCACCTGCCGTTGTCGGCGGAGGAGCGGCAAATGCTGGAAGACTTCGCGCCGCGCGGTCAGCTGCATGATTTTTCCGCGAACTGGCAAGGCGCGGTGCCCGGCGCCGGTGCCTATCAGTTCAGTGGGCGCTTCAATCGTCTGTCGATCAAGCCGCAGCTGGCGCGCGCGGGTAGCGGCAATCTGCCATCGCGTGCGGCGGTGCCCGGTTTTGACGGCCTGTCCGGTGATGTCGATGCGAATCAGGACGGTGGCCGTGTGCGCATCAAGGGCGAGCGCGCGACGCTGTATGTGACGGACTACATGATCAGTCCGACGCTGTTCTTCGACGAGCTGGCGCTCGATGGCAGTTGGTCGCTGCGCAACCGGCAGCAATTGTCGGTGAAGATCGGCAGCCTCGAATTTCTGCAGGCCGGATTGCGCGGTCATGTCGAAGGATCGCATGTGATCCCGCTGCCGTTCTCGAAAGGCAAGCCGGGCGAGATCGACCTGAAGGCGCAATTCCCCACCGTGGAACTGACCCGTATCGTCGGCTTCCTGCCGCCGGCGGTCGGTGCCGACACACGCGCCTGGCTGGCCAATGGCTTGCTCGAAGGTCGTGCGAATGATGTGTCGCTGGTGTTGAAAGGCGATCTCGACAGATTCCCGTTCGTACCGCGCAAGGGCGAGAAGCAGGATGGCGTGTTCCGCATTACCGGCAAGATCGCACAGGCGAAGTTGCTGCCGGCGCCGGACCTGCTGACAGCAGATCGGCGCACGCCCATGTGGCCCCGCATCGATGACATCGATGGCGCGCTGACGCTGGACCGCAGCCGCCTGCTGATTCATGCCGACAATGCACGCACTGCCGGCGTCCCCTTGTCCAATGTCGACGTGGTGATTCCCGATTTCATGGCCGGCAACCCGGTGCTCGATATCACCGGCAGCGCCAGCGGTGCGATGCAGAACATGCTGGCCTATGTGAATGCAACGCCGATCGCGGAATGGATCGATGGCCTCACCGATGAAGCACGTGCGACCGGCAATGCGCGTCTGTCATTGAAGATGCAACTGCCGCTGCTGGAGGGCCAGCCGCAGGTCCAGGGCACTGTGCGCTTCAGCGGCAATGAAGTGCAGCTGTGGCGTGCGCTGCCGGCGATACAGCAGGTGAATGGCGAACTCGGTTTTTCCGACAAGGGCTTCCAGTTGACCAACCTGCAGGGCAATCTGCTGGGCGGACCCTTGGTGCTGTCCGGCGGCACGCAGCGCGACGGCAGCATGCTGGTCAAGCTCGATGGTGCTGTCACCGCCGATGGCATGGCGCGTTATCTGACTGCGCCGGCTGCAAAGAAGCTGATGCGCAAGATCAGCGGCACCACCCGTTATGCAGGCCAGGTCCGTGTGCGCAATCAGCGCCCCGAATTGACGCTTGATTCTTCACTGGCCGGCATGAGCTTGGACCTGCCCACGCCCTTGCAAAAAAATGCGAGCGAGCTGATGCCCCTGCGGGTCACCTTGTCGCCGGTCGGTCAGTATGACCAGGCCAACCTGAGCGAAGAAATCCGCGTGACGCTGGGTCGCGCGGTCAGTGCGCGCTACCTGCGACAAAAGCCGGCCGCAGTTCGCAATACCCCCTGGAAGCTGGTACGTGGCGGTATCGGCGTGAACACCTCGCCACCGATGCTCGACAGTGGCGTCGCGCTGTCCGTCAGCATGGCGTCGCTGAACCTCGATGCATGGCGCACGCTGGTCAACAGCCTGAGTGATGGCGGCGCTGCCGACAGCGCATCCGCGTCCAACGCAGGCGCCGGCGCCGATTTCGGTGGTTACCTGTCGCCCGACACGCTGAACCTGCGCGCCACTCAACTGAATTTTGCCGACCGCGTGATCGAGAATGCGGTGCTGGGTGCGACCCGCACCAAGGCGGGCTGGCAATTCAATCTGCAATCGGATGAAGTGGTAGGCCATGCGACCTGGGAAGACCCGATGGCCGAGCGCGGCAATGGCAAGCTGACGGCGCGGCTGTCGGTACTGCGCATCGAGCAGAATGCGGCATCGCAGGTCACGGACATCTTGTCGGGCAAGAAGTCCTTCAATGAATTGCCGGGCCTCGATGTGACTGCCGATCAATTCGAATTACGCGGCATGAAGCTGGGCCGGCTTGAACTGGCAGCTACCAATGCCGGGCTGGCCAGTGGTCCCGGCCGCGAATGGCGCATCAGCAAGCTGGCGATCGTGAATCCCGATGCCACGCTGCGCGCGACCGGGCGCTGGGTTGCCGGCATCGTCGAAGGCCAGACCTTCCTGAACTACGATCTCGACATTGCTGATGCCGGCAAGCTGCTCGACCGCCTCGGCTTCGAGCGTACGCTGAAGGGTGGCAAGGGCCGCATGGAAGGCGAGGTCCACTGGCGCGGTGCGCCGTCGTCGTTCGACTTCCCTACGCTGTCCGGCAATCTGAGCCTGAAGCTGGCATCGGGCCAGTTCCTGAAAGCGGATCCGGGTGTCGCCAAGCTCCTCGGCGTGCTCAGCCTGCAGGCACTGCCGCGCCGGCTGACGCTGGATTTCCGCGACATCTTCACCGATGGCTTCCAGTTCGATTCGATTGCCAGCACCGCGACGATCTCGCGCGGTCTCCTGCGCACCGATACCTTCAAGATGCGCGGCGTGAATGCGGTCGTGCTGATGGATGGCACGGTCGACCTGAATGAAGAGACGCAGAACCTGGCGGTAGTCGTGATTCCCGAACTCAATACGGCCGGTGCGTCAGTGGTCTATGGCTTGGCGGTCAATCCGGTGGTGGGCCTCGGTTCTTTCCTTGCCCAATTCTTCCTGAAGAATCCGCTGTCGCAAGTGCTGGCGCAGGAGTATCAGGTCACCGGTCCGTGGAAAGACCCGGTCATCAAGAAGAGTGGCAGCCGGCGCAGGATCGATGTCGACAAGGAAGCCAAAGAGGGCAAGGCGGAGGCAGCACCATGAGCGATCAGCACAGCAAGCATGCCGCCTCCTACGGTGGCACGCAGGACGGCACCGCTGCTGCGCGCAGCAGCTTCCGCGTGGCTGCGGTCCAGACCGTGTCCACCCCCGAGCCGGCGCAGAACATGGACAGCGTCGCGCGGCTGGTGCGCGCTGCCGCCGAGGCCTGCGCGCAACTCGTGGTGCTGCCCGAGTACTGGGCCATCCTCGGTCATCGCGATACCGACAAGCTTGCGCATGCGGAAGCGCCGGGGCAGGGGCAGTTGCAGACATTCATGGCCGCACTCGCGCAAGAGCATCGCGTGTGGCTGCTGGGCGGCACGATACCGCTGCAATCGGGCACCGATGGCAAAGTGCTCAATAGCTTGCTCGCTTACGCGCCGGATGGCACGCAGGCGGCGCGCTACGACAAGATCCATCTGTTCGGTTTTTCGCGCGGTGAAGAATCCTTTGATGAATCGCGCACCATCGTGCCCGGTACCGAGGTCGCTGTGCTGCAGACGCCGTTCGCGCGCATCGGCCTGTCGATCTGCTACGACCTGCGCTTCCCCGAGCTGTACCGCGCGATGGGTCATTGCGACCTGATCGTGGTGCCGGCAGCATTCACGTACACCACTGGTCGCGCGCACTGGGAAATCCTGCTGCGTGCACGTGCGATCGAGAACCAGTGCTATCTGCTGGCGGCGGCGCAGGGTGGCCGGCACACGAACGGCCGTCGGACCTGGGGCCACAGCTTGCTGGTCGATCCCTGGGGCGAGCTCAAGGCTTCCCATGCCGAGGGTGAGGGCATCGTGGTCGGCGATATCGACCCGGTGCTCATCGATGGCGTGCGCGCCAGCTTGCCGGCGCTCAGGCACCGCAAGCTCTGAACCGGTCGCCATGCCGCAGGCAGCGGGGACCGGAACGATCCAGTAAAATCAACGCTCGCGCCGCGTTCCCGTGGTGCATCCCGCAGAGAGTCCTCGCCATGAAGCTGATCGAACCCAATATCGCCATCCAGACTGCCGCCAGCAATGTGCTGTTGACACCGCACGGGCTGGATGAAAGCCATTTGCTGAAGGTGCTCGGCTCGATCTTCACGCACAAGGTCGACTACGCGGATCTTTATTTCCAGTTCACCAAGAGCGAGAGCTGGAGCCTGGAAGAGGGCATCGTGAAAACCGGCAGCTTCTCGATTGACCAGGGCGTGGGCGTGCGTGCCGTGTCCGGCGACAAGACCGCTTTCTCGTACTCCGACGATATCTCCGAGCGTGCGCTGCTGGAAGCGGCCGCCGCCACCCGAACCATTGCGCGTCAGGGGGCGGGCCGCAGCAAGGTGGCACAGGGCGTGCAGCGCGGCAGCGCGCGTGCGCTGTACCGTCCGCATGACCCGCTGCAATCACTGGACGCGACTGCCAAGGTCCAGCTGCTGGAAAAGATCGAACGCATCGCACGCGCGAAAGACCCGCGCATCGTGCAGGTGATGGCGGGATTGTCCGGCGAACATGATGTGGTGCTGGTGGTGCGCAGCGATGGCGTGATCGCTGCAGATATTCGTCCGCTGGTACGCCTGTCGCTGACCGTGATCGCCGAGCAAAATGGCCGGCGTGAAGTCGGTACCGCCGGCGGTGGTGGCCGCTATGAGTTCAGCTACTTCACCGATGAGCTGATCGAAAAATATGCGAGCGATGCCGTCAATGCCGCGCTGGTGAACCTCGAGTCGCGTCCGGCCCCGGCCGGTCCGATGACCGTGGTGCTGGGCCCGGGCTGGCCGGGTGTGCTGCTGCATGAAGCCATCGGCCACGGTCTCGAAGGCGATTTCAACCGCAAAGGTTCGAGCGCCTTCTCGGGCCGCATCGGCGAACGCGTCGCGGCCAAGGGGGTGACCGTGGTCGACGATGGCACGCTGGCTGACCGCCGTGGCTCCTTGAATGTCGATGATGAAGGCAACCCGACCCAGTGCACGACGCTGATCGAGGATGGCATCCTGAGGGGCTATATCCAGGACACGTTGAACGCGCGCCTGATGAAGATGCCGCCGACCGGTAACGGCCGCCGCGAATCCTATGCGCACTTGCCGATGCCGCGCATGACCAATACCTACATGCTGGCCGGCGACAAGGACCCGGAAGAAATCATCCGCTCGGTGAAGAACGGCCTGTATGCAGTGAACTTTGGCGGCGGTCAGGTGGACATCACCAACGGCAAATTCGTGTTCTCTGCCAGTGAGGCGTGGATGATCGAGGATGGCAAGCTGGCCTACCCGGTAAAGGGTGCCACCCTGATCGGTAACGGCCCGGACGTGCTGAATCGTGTGTCCATGATCGGCAATGACATGAAGCTGGATCCGGGCGTCGGCGTCTGCGGCAAGGACGGTCAGAGCGTGCCGGTCGGCGTCGGTCAGCCGACCTTGCGCATCGAAGAACTCACGGTAGGCGGTACCGGCTGATCGTCGGCAGTACCCGCGGCGTGCGGCCTGCCTCCGGGCTGCCGGCTGCGATGGCACCGGCGGCGTTCACTTCGCATGGGCACGCTGCGCAGTCGGAGGTATTTGCGGATGTATTGGCGACGGCGTTTGAGACGGTATTTACGACTGCATTTGCCATTTTGCTATGGCGGCTTGCCAAAGCGCGTGATTTGTAGCACCATCGACGCTCGTTAAACCTGAAACGTTGGAAAAAGCAATGTCCGTTCGTGCTTTCTACTTTCACTTTTACTTTAGCTACCCCAGCCCATGGGCGGTGGAGAAGCGGTAAGTTCACGTAGAAACAGGACCTAGACCGAATCTTGAAAACCGCCAGGAATGGCGGTTTTTGTTTTTCAGCGTACCGAATACCAAGACCTGCACCATCGAATTCGACCCGCATATTCCTGGAGAAACCATGCCCCGTACCGACGACCTGAGGATTAGAGAATTGAAGGAACTGACGCCGCCGTCGCACCTGCTCCGGGAATTCCCGTGCTCGGACAAGATCGCGAACGTGACTGCCGATGCGCGCAATGCATTGCACCGCATCCTGCACGGCCAGGATGATCGCCTGATGGTCGTCATCGGCCCGTGCTCGATTCATGACACCAAGGCTGGCATGGAATACGCGCGTCGTCTGGTCGAGCAGCGCGAGCGCTTCAAGGACGATCTCGAAATCGTGATGCGGGTGTATTTCGAAAAGCCGCGCACCACCGTTGGCTGGAAAGGCCTGATCAATGATCCTTTCCTCGATGGCAGCTTCCGTATCAATGATGGCCTGCGCATCGCGCGCGAGCTGCTGGTGAACATTAACGAGCTGGGCCTGCCTGCCGGCACCGAATTCCTCGACGTGATCAGCCCGCAATACATTGCCGACCTGATCAGCTGGGGCGCGATCGGCGCGCGCACGACCGAGTCGCAGGTGCACCGCGAACTCGCATCCGGCCTGTCATGCCCGGTCGGCTTCAAGAACGGCACCGATGGCAACATCAAGATCGCCGCTGACGCGATCAAGGCAGCATCACAGCCGCACCACTTCCTGTCGGTGACCAAGGGCGGCCACTCGGCCATTGTGTCGACGGCCGGTAACGAGGATTGCCACATCATCCTGCGCGGCGGTAAGGCGCCGAACTACGACGCTGCCAGCGTCGAGGAAGCGAGCAAGGCACTGGCCGCCAACGGCCTGTCGCAAAAGGTGATGATCGATGCATCGCATGCGAACAGCTCGAAGAAACCGGAGAATCAGGTACCGGTATGCGCCAATATCGGTGAGCAGATCGCCAACGGCGATGACCGCATCATCGGCGTCATGGTCGAGTCGCATCTGGTGGGCGGTCGCCAGGATCTGGTGCCGGGCAAGGACCTGACTTATGGGCAGTCGATCACTGATGGTTGTATCGATTGGGATAGCAGCTTGCAGGTGCTCGAGAATCTGGCCGCGTCAGTGCGCCAGCGTCGTCTGTCGATGAGCGAGTAAATCTCGCTTTCTCCAAACAACAAAGCCACGCTATGCGTTAATGCCGGTCAGTTAATGGCGAAGTTTTCGGGTGCTCAACGAAAGACACTGGATCCCGGCTTGCGCCGGGACGACATATCAAGAGCTATCGGCCTTAAAACGTCATCCCGGCGCAAGCCGGGATCCAGCGACTTGCGTTAACTG
>JACCDN010972266.1_pt1 | contig 49328 bp, 63 predicted proteins | sample 7441691 | NCBI WGS metagenome assembly JACCDN01 (sample SAMN15323439, study PRJNA562643) | freshwater metagenome | isolation source: river surface water | place: USA:Blue River Watershed | collected 2017-08-16 | reverse complement strand
TCAAACGATGTGGCTGTGCTGCCTTTTTCTAGTTGAACGCCAGTGATGTAGAAGGTGGCTCCAGATGTTCCTACTACGCTGGTTGCGCCTGTGACGGAAAAATAGCGCGTTGAACCCCATGAACCTGCCGTACCTGAATATGTAGAACCAGCTCCAAGACTCCATCGAATAGCAATTCCTGTGGTGTCACTTGTTGTCCATGTCCCAGATGTATCACCAGCAATAGTTACTGAAACTGTTGTCCATGTATTAGCAGATGAGACTGTGTATGAAAATGGATAGCAACGGTTTGCAGCACTGTTTTCAAGTGCGCCGCCAAATGTTCCTGTCAAAGAAGAATAGACTTTGAAAGACAAGGTAACAGTTTGAGCGTTTGCTGTTCCCCATCCAAAATCTGCAACATTTAAACCTTCAAGTTTCTGAACAACGGCAAAAAAATCAGAAGCACCTACGCTTACGGCTGATGCAACAGTCATTTTTAGTGAGTTCACAAATCCAGCAGGGGCAGTAGAAACTTGTTGTGCTGTGAATTTAGACGCTTGTGTTGAGTTATACGCAAAACGGTCAACCATGTATTGTGTGTCGGCTGGCGTAATTGAAGCCCCCGCATTACGCTGGTCAATCATCATCGCACCATTGATGATGCGGTTTTTCATCCCAACAAAGCCGCCAGTGCCGTAGCTACCAGACAGCTCTGCTAATTCTCTTGCGTTGCTCATTGTGTTACCTCGCTAAGCTGTTCGTCTGTTGGTCGTGCCAATGTTGGGTGGTTCCACTCTTTGATGTAGTCGCCGTTGCCATCGCTGTCGTTCTGCAACGTGATGACAGTCATGAAGTCACGGTCTGTAAGTTCAGGATAGATTGCTTTGATTTTTTCATAAAGTGTCATTACGCTGCCCTCACCAATGATGCTTGAAAAGAAGTCCACATACTTCCAAAATAAATTACGTTTGTAGCGGCAGAAACAAACCCATACACTTCAACGTAATCAGTAGAGCCGTTCAAATAAATTAAAGAACTTATGGTTGAGCTTGTTCCATAAGCATTAGAAACATACGCATACTTGTATTGCCCGCCATTTTTATTAAATCCGACACCACTGTAGTTTGCACTTGAATTATTCATCAACAACTGTGCATTGCATTGATAGTAGCCAGCAACCAATGGTTGAAAACGATAGTTAGTAGTGCTATCAAACGCGCCAGCGGTATCAAATTCTTCTGAATTAAGTTGAACCTTAGTCCAAGTGCCAGCAGAAATGCTTTGTCCAGAAGTCCCTAAATACACGCTACACGCAGGGCCATTACCAGCCACACCAGCAGCCAATGCAGCTTGAGGAATAGCGCCAGCAGGAAGCACTGGTGCACTGCTGAATGTCTTGACACCGGCGATTGTCTCAGCGCCAGTTAGGTGAACAAATCGTGCATCCGCAGCAGACTGCGTATATGTGTCGGCAACCGTGAACGACTTAAACGCCACCACCACAACTTCATCACTCACACGAGCAGCAACACTAAGCACAACGCTTGTGCCGTTGGTGGCCGTGTAGTCTGTGCTATCCAATGCAGCACCATTCAATAACACAATGATGTTGCCACTGGTGTAGCTCATAGTGCCACCGACAGCGGCAGCACCGCTGAATGTTGTCTGACCAGCCGTTGCAACGTACTTATAGACGTTCATAGCTGTAGTTCCAGCAGCAGTAGCTGTAATCCAGTTAGCACCGTCATACACCTTCATGGTCTGCGATGTAGTGTTATAATACAACGCACCAGTAAGGAGAGCATTACCATCATTATCTACAGTTGGGTCTGACGACTTACTGCCAAGATAACGATCATCAAAACTGTCTAAAGCTGTAGCAGCAGCAGCTGCACTGTTAGCAGCAGAGGTAGCACTTGTAGACGCACTAGAGGCGCTAGAAGCTGCATTAGTAGCTTGAGTTGTAGCAATACCAGCTTGGGTCGTTGCAGTAGATGCTGAGGTAGCAGCATTCGTTTCAGACGTAGCAGCTGCACTAGCAGATGCACTGGCTTCACTAGCTTTGGTTGTTGCAATACCTGCCTGCGTTGTAGCAGTGGAGGCAGAGCTTGTAGCAGATGTAGCAGAACTAGCTGCACTGCTTGCAGAAGCAGCGGCTGCATTCTCACTATCTAACGCATTAGCTTCACTAACATCAGCTGCATCAGCTGAAGCATCAGCAGCCACAGCACTAGCTTGAGCAGCTGTAGCAGCGTTCTGAGCAGCCAGAGCATTGTCTTCAATACCTTGCGTTGCTTCGTCAATCACTTCCTCAATACTTTTACCATTGACAGTAAAGTTACCATCAATAGTTAAGTCTTGAATATTATACAGGCTATTGCCGTTAGCGTCTACATCGTTCTCTAACGTATTAGGCTCACCTTCTGGATTATCTCGATACAACACTTTAGTTTGAAGCTCTTGCTCCAACTTATCAAAGTTGTCATTAATCACAGAAAGAGCATTCAAATTCGTTACATCGTTTAATACGATCTTTGACATTCTTTTCCTTTATGTTTCTTACTGTATCGCATACACAGTAAATCTATTAACTTCTATACGTCTTCACTTCGTTCAGACATACATATGTATGCGAAGCATACGTCTATACTTACTTGAGCATATTCTTGAGCATACACTTGAGGATATGCTAAAGGATAGACTTAGTAAAGGGGGAGGCATTGTTGGAATTTCCTGGAGAAATTTAGAAGGTGCATTGCATCCAGTAGCAGGTACCCCCTAACCCCCTTAGTACCCCTTGAGGCTAAATGAGAATTATTATCATTCACCTTGAGAAACCCTTGAGATTAGTATGGTATAGTTCTTGCTTGGTAGTAAATAGTTCTAGGAATTGGTTGTAATGTATCACCAAAGCATTATTCATTCATGCAAAAGAATACTTGAGTATTATTCCTTGAGTATAAAAGTGTTACAACCCGCATAAACACTAGCATTTAGTACTATACGCCTTCGGCAAACTAATACTTATGTATGTGCCGAAGGCACGTTTAGATATATATGTATTATATACCTAGAATATATGCGTTACATAGTATTACATTTAGTGTCAAAATTCCGACACCACTGTCGGTTTTCCGACATACACTGTAAGCAAACAGTCAGTTTTGTGTCAATCTTTTGACACTTTTGTCAGTTTACTGTAAGACATACTATGCACCAATATGGGGATTTTGTTTTCACGATGTAAAACAATGCACTGTTATTGTGCATCATTGCATCATTCTGGTGCATCCTGTGGATAACCCTTGTAAGCTGTTAATAACTTATTTACCTGTGGATAACTATCTACATACCCAGTAGATATGCGTTATATGCTTGTGGATAACCTGTGCCTATCTTGATAATAAGTTGTAAGGTTCAAGCTGGCATGGTATCTGCTACATATAAATTATGGCCCGATTCGTTGGGCTTGTTTGTAGGTTGGCATGGCACTTGCTTAGTCACTTACATGGCGGCAAATGATCGAGTTTGCCATTCAGCCACTCATTAACAATCCGCCATGACGACTTGGAGCGCAAGGGCTTGAGACAATCCCGCGTCTAACGTGTCACATAGAACGAAGCCTAGGGGCTTGGATGGTATGCCATTCAATCCTTGGGGCGTTCTCCTATGTGCAACGATTCGCAACGGGGCTTAGGCTTTGTAGTAATACAAAAGTATTACACGTTAACCAAAAGAACGGGGCACCATCGTGTAACCCTTATTAATTACAGTCACGGCGAATCGTTCATTAAACCACGAATGACAAACTTAGAACTAATGACTACATTGTGGGCATTGTCTAATTCTTTTGTATTCCCTTTTGGATTCTAGGGCATACCCTACCCGATACAGTACAAAAGCATTACACCATCAAGCATGATAGCGCATTAGTTCTAAGTTCGGTTTTACTAAGTCCGAAAGAATACTAACGTATTACTTTCATTACGGATATGTAAGCCATTAGTACTGTGACAGAGTACTAATTGAATACATCCGTATTCATTCAATCGAAAACTGTTAACTTTTGGAGTATACCATGTCTGCACTGTTCAATAAGCAAGCCTTTGAGCGTAACTTTTCCGAAGCATTGGAACGCATTACAAAATCAGAAAATATTACGAAGCATGAATTAAAAGTTGTTTCACGTACCATGTTAGAAGCGTGGCACATTACGGGTAATGTCCATTATGTTAACCGACTTCTCAAAGTCGTTACGCCAGTTAACAAAAAAGCATTAATTGTATTTGCCAAGCATTTTGGCGGGTTCTCTTATGACGAAGTATTGGGCGAGTTCACCCATAAGTCCAAGAAGCGTTACGAAAATGCCCACAAACTCGCCTTGGAATTCTTGGAGAATCCAAACAATAATTTGTGGACTTGGGCGGAGCGTCATATCGAAGTGCAACAAAAGCCATTCAGCATTGAGAATGTAGAGAAGTTTATCAAAGGTGCATTGAATAAGGGGGCTGGCGTGGGATTGTCTCAAGTGGACATTCTCAAAGCCGTATTCAAAGCGGGCGTTTCCCCTGAATGTGTCATTCAAGTAATGGATGAATTGGGTTTTGAGTTTGGCGAAGCCGAAACAACACAAAACTTTGATATTGAACCCGCCCCCATGTAATACGTAAGCATTACATTATCTAAGTCTCAAAACTAAATCAGCCTACTAGGGGTTACTCCTTAGTAGGCTTTTTGTCGTCTGGATTTTACTATGCCTAAATTCTCTCACTCTCTCGCGTGTCTGCTTGATTCGCACATCCGTAACACTTGGCACAATCAAAAAGAATTTGGATTGTCTAAGGCTCTCAATGCTTCATCTCGAATGAAGAAGCATGATAGCTCTGGCATAGTGAACGGGGCTGGCAAACAGCTTAGGTTAGTGTGATTTGCAAGTGTGGCGATGACATAGCGCCTAAGCGTTATGGCTTAGGATATAGAACTTGTTTACCATGTGGTGAACGAGAAGCCTTACAACGTAAGCACACGATTGTGCCTATGCCTAAGAGTAACTACATTGTAGTCACTGATTTGAATTTATTAAAGGGCTTGAACAGCTCACACAAAGGTGGAACAACATGAGTTTATTTGATATGACAATCTGGATTACTTCATCCAAACGATTGTATGAAATGTATGTGGGTTATAACAATGATGACCTTATTTGGACAATGCACCCAGATAACAGAATGAATTTTGTTCTGATGGTTTGGCACTCAGAAGGTTGTCCCGATATTTGAGTGAGTAAGTATTTCTAATATATAGAATCCTACACTCATTCACTACGTTCATTCGCTTCGCCGATTCATATACTTACGTATAATCGTATACCCCAAAATCAACCCATTTTCGACATAAAAGGTGAAATAAAAATGTTAGCAGGTCAATTCGTAACGTGTCTTACACGTAAATATACACAACTTCAGTTTGGTGTAGACTACCAGATTGAACGCGTAACTCGTATTGGTTCGTTAAAGTTTGTTGGTTATGCTCATTTGTATGACCGTAAGAACTTTGCGTTAGCCCCTGTTGAGCGGGTTGATGTAGTGCTTAAACCACCAGTTAAACCTAAGCCTGCTCCAGTCATCAAGAAAACACTGGCAGAGGAACTAATTGCCAAGGTGAATCAAGCTGGTGGTGCTGGTACGTGTAGCTATGCTATTGAATTTGCTAGCGGTCATCGTCGTTTCCAATCAAACGATGCGTGTCATGCTCGTATGCGTTGGGGTAAGGACTATGGTAATAACGACAAGGATGGTGATAAGCCTGTTGCTGTTGCCTGTAACATTCATGGTCATGTGAAACGTGTGTCAGCAGTAGCAGATATTGATGCGTATAAGGCATTCGTAAAGTATATGCTGAACGATAGTCCTTGGTCAGATGCTTGGCTCACTAAGGATGTAGACGAAGCCATGAAGGGCTGTGCTATGATGGATGTAACTAAACACTTCTCGTATGTGTGTAGTGCAGCTATTGCTTTGCGTACTGGCTCAGAATATCCTCGTTTCCTCAAGGTGTTTAAGCAGCTGATTGATATGAAGTATAGTCCTAATGTGGCTTTCATCATGTCACAGATGACTAACATCACAGGTAATGGTTCGTATGAGATCATTAATCAAGGTGGTAGTCATCACGTATTCCATTCCAATATGGACTTGGCTAAGGTTGTTAACTTCTTTGATAAGAAATTGGTTAACATCGAGAACAAGCCATACAACGAGTCTGGAAAGCAGATGTATACCATCTTCCGTACTATGGCAGATGATACAGGCTTTAGGCATGGTAAACCATCAATCATTAGCACCATCACTGATGCTAACAAGGAGTTAATCTATGTGAACAAAACAGGCTGGTCTAACTACGAAACAGTTAAGGCCAAAGACTTCAACGAGTATTTGAAAATCGTCAACACATTTGCTAGGAACTTCAAATGAAAAAAGTATTCATCGTAAACGGTAGCGAGGGCTACACCAATCTGTTCAAACGTATGGGGTATGACATTGCCAAGGATTTGGGCGATGTATCTCTTGTGTGTTTCACTGGTGGTAGTGATGTAACCCCTGAGTTGTATGGTCATCGTAAACATCATACGACATACAACAATCCCCAACGTGACCAATACGAGGCTGATATTTTCCAGCTGTGTGTTGAACGTAGCATCCCTATGGTTGGTATTTGTCGTGGTGCTCAGTTCTTGAACGTCATGTCAGGTGGTGAGATGTATCAGGATGTTTCCTACCACACTCGTGACCATTTGATTACAGACCTTGAGACAGGCGAAAGTGTATGGGTGTCATCTACCCACCACCAGATGATGAAACCCTCCTCCAAGGCCCGTCTAGTGGCTACTGGTAGCCTTAAAGGGGAGCGTACATGGTGGGATAACGGTGTATTCAACAAAGATACATCTAATGAGGACATTGAGGTGGTGTATTACGAAGATACACAGGCTCTATGCTTCCAACCACACCCTGAGTTTAATGGTGAGAACTATCGCAATATGCACAGCTATTTTGCTGGTCTTGTTGAGCGTTTTCTTGTGAAGAAACATAATCACGTAGGATGTACCTGCTAATGGAAGAATTACAAACAATCGTTCAAATGGTGGCAGGTTTACCCACTCTCACGATATGGGTGTTAGTAGGCTTTCTTGTGTATAAGCTGGCTGTTGTTGGCTCAACATATGGGATTATACGTCACGCTTTAGATGTATTCCTGAAATGGAGAACACCACCTACAGATGTTACGTATCACATTTCTGATAAGGTTAAGTTCATCAGTAGAGATACTGAACAGCGACTTATCACCCAATTGGAACGTCTTACAAAAGATGGTTGGGGGTATATCCATGACTCTCAAATTGATCAGCTGAAAAAAGCTATTGACTTGGTAATTAAAAAAGAGGTGTAATATGATTTTCTGTATTGGTTTGACCTTGTTCTTTATCGCATTCATCATGGATAACCGTTGCACACAGTTGCGTTGGCTCACTCTCTCTGATGTTATTGCATGGATTGGTGTTGTATTTGTATTCATTAGCCTGCTGGAATTCGGCTGGTTCAATATGTTGTAAGGAGATAGATGATGTTACAAAAGCATGATAGCACTGACGTTAGTCGCACTGTGACTTGGCCCTTCCCTAGTGCTAAGGCTCCTGAGCGTAAGCCTGTTGTGTTCTTCACTGGACAGGCTAAGTTCTTTGATTGGGCTTACAAGAAGGATGTTCAAGTGGCTAGTGTGTACGCTCTCAATCACCCTGTCTTGGGTGAGACACAAGTTCGTACATCCCAAGTCATGGAAATCTATGACGATGGTTCATTTGAGACAATGAACACAATGTACATCCCTATGAAGGCAAAGCAATAAACCTTTAATTCAATCGAGAGACATATGAAAATTCTTGTCATTTCCCCTAAAGCCGCTGAGGATAGTGCTAAGCGTCTAGCTGTTGAGCTAGGTGCTAAATACGAAAATCCATATCAGACAGGTCGTTTGGTATTCAAAGAATACGCATTAGTTATTAACTACGGGTTTTCTACCAATATTGTTACCAACGCAAATGCAAATGTGTTGAATGAACCATCTGCTGTACGTAAGTGTATTAACAAACTTAAGACACTTCAATCTTTAGAAGGTCATGTTCCTCTTCCTGAATATGGCCAAGGTGTTTCAAATAATTGGGACGTGGCTGTGTGTCATACCAAACTAGAAGGTCGTAAGAACGAAGGTATTGAGTATTGGTATCGTTATGAGGATAAACCTATCCCTAATGCCTATCTTTATACAGAGTATTACGCTCATCGTGGTGAATATCGTGTTGTTGTTCTTTGTGGTAAGGTTGTAGGCCGTTACCGTAAGGTTGAGCGAGATGGTACATGGGACTTAGAGCTACGTGATAAGCGTGGCTTTGAGCACATGGATGACATTTGTATCAGGGCAGCACGAGCCCTTGGTATTGACTATGTAGGCTTTGATGTGCTTGCACAGACAAAAAACGATTGTGTCATCATTGAGGCTAACTCTGGCCCTGTTTTGACAGAAGAAACGATTGACGCATTTCACGAATTGATTGGAGCATAACTATGTGTGGCTTGGTGGGGATGGCTGGTAACCTAACAAATACCGAAGAAAAAGCATTTCATCAACTGCTTATTGTTGATTCACTACGTGGTACAGATAGCACTGGTGTTGCTGTCCTTCCTCGTAATGGTGAGGTTAAGATTGCTAAAGAACTAGGTAATCCCTATGAACTGATTGATCGTAAATCTTATGACAAACTCTTTCACGGGTCTAATCGTTGCATCATTGGACATAATCGTTGGGCTACTGTTGGTGGTGTCAATCGTGGGGCTGCACATCCTTTCGACTTCACTACTCTGGTGGGTGCTCATAACGGTACGCTTACAACCAAGTACAAGTTTGACCACTCTACTCACTTTGCTACTGACAGTGAAGCAATGTATAATCACATTGATACACATGGTCTTAAAGAAGCACTAGCCTTGATGGGTGGTGCATGGGCAATGACTTGGTGGGACAAGGAGAAAGAGACAATCAACTTCTTGCGTAACAAGGAACGCCCCTTGTATGTCACGTTCAACGAGGCTAACACTGTTGTGTTCTGGGCATCAGAAGCATGGATGTTAGAGGGTGTGCTTGGTCGTCATAACATTAAGCATCCAACACCTGTGTTGATTGGTGAGGACAATCACTATTCCATCCACATCGGTGCTGATGCTAAACTTGAGAAGACCAAGATCATTCAGGCACCATCACGCTATGTTGCTCCTGTTGTTCAGACATATCAAGGTTATCAGAACCGTGCCAATGGTTATTGGGAACAGGAAGCGGCTAAGACTGAGCCTGCTAAGGTTACTCAGATTACATCTGTTGTATCAAAAAAGGACGGGGTGGTGCCCGCAACAACCTCTCTAACCTTGCGAACAGGCTACTCGGGTACAAAGGGAGCCACGCTTGAGCTGTTAGAGCTTGCCTCTGACCGTAAAGGTGGCAGCTATTTTGTCTGCTTTGATTCGGCTAGTCCGTCTTCTAAAGTGCGTTACTATTACAACAAACGTGATGTAGCTCCACATAAGAAGGTTGGCATGACAATCACGGCTGACATTGGTGAACTTATTATTGATGCCTACGAAGGCGGATACTATAAGGTTCATGCGTCGTCTGTTGAGTTTGAACATGACCCAGTAGGCGCGACTATCGAAGAAGATTTTGACCCAGTGGTTGATCGTACATACGAGACACATACTGGTGCAATGATCGGCTTCAATGACTGGATGAATCAATACGGTGATTGTGCGTGGTGCGGTTCTCCCGTACAACCTACAATGGAACACGCTTTGACAACTGAAGGTCAGTGTTTGTGTAGTGGATGCTTGTCGGATACTGAGATTAACGACTACGTTAAGATCAAGAAACACGTACAGGCTACTGCTTAATTTTATTTTCAACGAGGTGTTAACATGGAAATTTTAGTTGGTTGCGACCCAGAAGTATTTGTGAAACAAAATGGTGTGTTCAAGTCTGCCTTTGGTCTTATCAAAGGTGACAAGGCTAACCCACAAAAAGTTAATCGTGGTGCTGTACAGGTAGATGGTATGGCACTGGAGTTTAACATTGACCCTGCTCATAGCGAGGATGAGTTTTGTATTAACGTACAAGACGTATTCAATACTATGAAGCTCATGGTTCCAGACTACGAGGTTGTAGCTGTACCTGTGGCTCACTTCGACCCAACGTACATCAAGAGTCAACCAGCAGCGGCTCTAGAGCTTGGCTGTGACCCTGACTTTAACGGCTGGAATGGCCTTGTTAACAATAAGCCTAATGGTGAACGCCCTATGCGTACTGCATCAGGTCACGTACATATTGGCTGGACTAAGGGTATGGATGTTAATGACCCTGCACACATTGCTCAGTGTAATGCAGCAATCCGTCAAATGGATTTCTACCTTGGCCTCCCAAGCCTAGCGTATGACTCTGACCAAGAACGTCGTGAGATGTATGGTAAGGCGGGTTGCTGTCGTTACAAGTCTTATGGCACTGAGTATCGTACCCTGTCTAATGCTTGGCTCAAGAGTGAGGCATTGATGCGTTGGGTGTATCGTAATACTGTCAAAGGTATGAACGAGTTAATGGCTGGCAACAATCTTGCTGACAAGTATGGTGACATTCAAGAGATCATCAATACTGGCGACAAGAAAGCTGCCAATAAGATTATCCAAGCTGAGAATATTGAGGTGTGTTATGGCTGAGATGAGTCACGGTGATGTGGTACAACTGTATCACGATACCATTTGTACGTATAAGGGTTCCCCTGTACGTGTAACAGACATTGACCGTGAGCTTAATGTCACATTCATCATGCTCCGTCATGGTAAAAGTGCTAAGGCTAAGTTCGATGCTGACCTATTCGGCCCTCCACTGGCACGTATAGGCTTTGTTAACGAGGGTACTCACTGTGTGTTTGTCACTCGTCAACCTGTTCGACGCTTCCAAGTAGGTCTGAATCGTGGTAATGTTAAGCTCCACTCTATGCCCTTTACTGATCGTAAGTCAGCAGAGCGTGACTACAACCTCGTATACCGCATGAATACGAAAGGTTGGGCCAAGGCATTGGATAACGAATATCCTACCCTTGCTGAAGCTTTACGCATCGTTACGGAGCATAAAGGTGTTGTAGCATTCCATAAACAGTTTGCTGTTGACTCTGAGCGCCGTATCTACCACAAGACTACTCATGTGGGTAACATCCCACCACGTATGTCTACGACTAAGCGTATTGTATTTAACCCACAATACACCCATCTTGATACATTGGTAATCTCTAACTATGACAAAACTACACGAACTATTGCAGCAAAAGCCAACTAACGGTTCATTCGGTATTGAGATTGAGACAGAAGGTAAGAACCTTACTGATGCTGTCCCTGCTCAGTGGAAGATTGAGAACGATGGTTCATTGCGTGGTCGCTTCCCTGATGAGGCAGCTGAGTATGTATTGCGTAAGCCTTTGGAATTGCAGAAAGCTATTGACGCTGTTACGCAATTACGTAAGGCACAGGATGAGGCACAGGCTAAGCTTAACTTCTCATTCCGTACCAGTGTACACGTTCACGTCAACGTACAGCAACTGACATTCAATCAGTATCTGAACATGATTTACACATACCTGTTGCTAGAGGAACCATTGGTTCGTTATTGTGGCAAGGAACGTGTAGGTAATCGTTTCTGTCTGCGTTTACAAGATGCAGAGGGCTTAATGGATTACCTGTTCATGCTGTTCCGTCAAGGTCATGGTGCATTGAAACACATCCACGGTGACGCTGTACGTTATGCCTCCATCAACGTAGCCGCTACATCTAAGTATGGCAGTCTTGAGTTCCGTTCACTCAAGGGTAACATGGATGTTGACTACATCACTACATGGTTACAAGCATTGGACAACCTACGTTCATTCGCTAAAGAACATGCTAACCCTCAAGTTATCCATGACTTGTTTGTTAACAGTACCCCTGAGGAATTCGCAGAGATTGTATTGGGTGATGTATCTCCAGCGTTTACATATCCAGAGATGGAGATGGATATGCGTAGCAGCTTCTCACTCACTCTTGAGTTGCCTTACAACTTTACAGATAACTCAGCTATGGATGAGGCTATCCTTCAAGATCGTAAGGAACGCTTAGAGCGTCAGAAGCTTGAGATTGAAGAGATGGTACGTCAGCAAGACGAGGCACGAGAGCTACGTCGTGCTGTTAAAGTCCCTGAACCTCGCATCCCTGCCCCTCGTCCTGATCAGTTGGTAAATAATCCAATCAACTGGGATGCTATTATAGCCGAGAAAGTTAGAGCTGATCAACGACGAGAGGCTATTCGTCGAGAAGGAGAAGCTATGGCAATTCGTGCTATTGGTCGTCGTCGTCCTGCCGCTGTACGTGTGGTCTATGATGATGTAATGATTGACGAGATGATTAACAATCCCGTTATGATGATGCAAAACAACGTTCCTGAAGAGTTGTTGCAGCAACCTGTGGCAGTAGCAGAACGTAATCAAGGAGAATGGTAATATGTCACAACGTATTAAAGAGCTGTCAGATATTGCTTATCGTAATCATCTAAAGAACAACCCTAATTCGTCCTTTGGTCGTCGAGCTGATTATGATAAAGAGTTTGCCGAGTTGATTGTTCGGGAATGTGGTAAGAGCTGCACCCTACAAGGGGATGAGGATGATATGTTTCACAAATTTGGTATTAAACACTTTTGAGGTAAAGAATGAAAATCTATCCATATAAAATGGCAAGCCAGTCAGCGAAAGCTCTGGCTCAAGCGTTAGGTGTTAAGCGACTCAAGCATGAAGGAAGGATGATAGCTGAGACGTTCATCAACTGGGGTGCATCCAAGATTAATCGTGACTACGAAGCTGGATGCTATAATCAACCTACCACAGTAGGTGTTGCATCTAACAAACTCAAGACTTTCTTAACTCTTGACGGTGTAGTACCAATCCCTGACTACACAACAGACATTGTTGAAGCTAAGGAATGGTTGAATAGCGGCATCACAGTTGTAGAGCGTCACACACTTACTGGTCATAGTGGTGAGGGTATTCGTTTAGTGTCATTTGACGAAGAACTGAGTGCTGATGCTAAGCTGTACGTTCAATACATTAAGAAAGAACAAGAGTATCGTCTACACGTATTTCGTCATCATGTATTCTTCATTCAACGGAAGGCTCGAGCATTAGATGTACCAGACGACAATGTTAATTGGCAAGTACGGAATCATGCAAATGGTTTCATTTATGCCAATCAAGATATTGAATTACCAGCTGTTGCATATCATCTGGCAATCGAAGCAATTCAAGCTCTTGGCTTAGACTTTGGTGCAGTTGATATGATTTACAACGCACGTCAGAATAAGTTCTATGTGCTTGAAATTAACACTGCCCCAGGACTTTCTGGTACAACTCTTGATAAATATGTCGAGAAGTTCAAAGAACTGGAGTAATAGCATGTTCCCACTGGAGAAAATCACATGAGCGCACTATCTGAAGTTGACCTACGAGACTTTGAACGAGTTGATATAGATATGCTCGAAGCTACATTGAAAGATGCTGATATTCATTTTGAGTATCCGTTCCCTTTCAACATCCAAGAATACTGTGACACCATTCGTCGTATTCAAAAGAAGCTGATTCAACAAACCCCTGCCCTATTCAAACCTTAAGGAAATCATATGAGTAAATCTGGAGTATCTGGTACATTGCAAGAGTCACTGATGTTGGAGCATCGTCTCGGCTTGATGTATGATGCATTTGACAAAGAGCAAAACGTTAAGGCTAAGGAAGTGTTGTTGGTACATATCCACAACATTAAGCAACGTTTGTATAAGCTGCCTAACTATAACGCTCGTGGCTTGCAGAAGATTATGAAATTCTTTAAGATGGAGGGAGTGCCAGCGTAATGTCAAAATGTGTGGAAAAACTACCACACCGAACTGACAAGTGTAACAGTGCCAACGGTTTACAAGTCTTCCTTAAAGAAGATGGTTCATACGATGGTTTCTGTTTCGCTTGTGGTACTCATGTACCTGACCCATATCACGATAAACCTAAGGACTATAAGCCTCAGTCTATCGTTAAGTCTAAAGAACAGATTGAAGCTGAGATTAAGGAAGTAGCAGACTACCAAACTGTTGCTCTCCCTGATCGTAAGCTCAAGAAAGAATCCTTAGAATACTTTGGTGTCAAGATAGGTGTATCAGAGACAGACGGTGTAACGCCAGTAACGCATTACTACCCTTATTATGAGGGTGACGTGCTTATTGGTTACAAGGTTCGCCTAATCGAGAACAAGCGTATGTGGGCCATTGGTTCCACTAAGAACGCTGACTTCTTCGGTTGGCAACAAGCAGTGCAGACAGGTGGTAAGAAGCTGTTTGTTACTGAGGGTGAATGTGATGCAGTAGCCCTGTATCAAATCTTTAAAGACCATAACAAAGGTACTCAGTATGCTGATTACAATCCCGCTGTTGTGTCCCTTAGTAACGGTTCTGGTGGTGCCTCTAAGCAGTTTGCTAAGATGCTACCTGAGATTCGTAAAGTCTTTAAGGAAATCATTCTTGTATTCGATAACGATGCAGCTGGTAAGAAAGCAGTAGAAGATGTACTACGTATTGCCCCTGATGCGATGGTTGCCTCTCTTCCATCGAAGGACGCTAATCAGTGCCTTATCGACGGTCGCTCTAAGGCGGCTTACAATGCCTGCCAGTTCAACGCCCAAAAGCCGAAGAATACTCGTTTGGTATCTGGGAATGATTTACACGAAGCTGGTAAAGAACCGCCGACCTTCGGTGTATCGTGGCCTTGGGAACACATTACTAAGGCAACAAGAGGGATACGCCTTGGTGAGACCATTTATATTGGTGCGGGCCAGAAACAAGGTAAGTCGGAAGTCGTTAACACCCTTGCAGCACATTTTATCAAGGAACACGGATGGAAAGTATTTCTTGTCAAGCCTGAAGAGAGCAACAAGAAAACATATAAGCTCGTTGCGGGTAAGTTAGCAGGTAAGTTCTTTCACGACCCTACTAAGGAATTCGATGAGAAAGCTTACGATGAAGCAGGTCAGGTATTGCGTGACCATCTTCATATGCTTGACTTATATCAACACGTTGGGTTCGACACCCTTAAAGGTGACATTCGTGCAGCAGCAGCTGAGGGATGTAGAGTAATCATCATCGACCCTATTACCAACTTAACCAATGGAATGGATGCAGCTAGTGCAAACGTTAAACTTCAAGAAATTGCTCAAGAGCTTTCTGCTATGGCCCTTGATCTTAACGTCGTTATTTTTATTTTTTGCCACCTTAGGAATCCTGATTCTGGCCCTCCTCACGAAAGAGGTGGCGAAGTTCTTTCCTCTCAGTTTGCTGGCTCTCGTGCAATGGCTCGTTCTTGCAACCTCATGCTCGGACTCGAAGGAAATCGAGACCCTAACCTTGGCCCTGAAGAACGAAATCTTAGAACTCTAGTATTGTTAGAAGATCGGGAACATGGCGAAACTGGTCGTTATAAACTGTATTGGGATCGTAATACAGGATTATTTAATGAACTCCCATAACTTTGTTGTCTAGAAAGTAGTGAAAGCTGAGTATTAGTAGTATAACAATTTGGAAATACTATGATTACTCAACAAGAACTTGAAACAATATTGAACTACGACCCCGATACTGGTACTTTTGTATGGATCAAACCAGTTAAAGGTACTAAAGGGTTGTTCTCAGAAGCTGGAACAATAACTAACAAAGGTTATAGGGATGTATGTATACGCGGTAAGAAGTATGGATTGCACCGCCTAGCGTTTCTTTATATGACAGGAGAGATTCCTCCTACTATCGACCATATCAATGGTATCAAAGATGACAATAGGTGGTGCAACATACGTCCTGCTACGATACGAGAGAACGCCTTTAACTATAAAGGTACAGGTTCTAAATCTAAATACAAGAATGTATACTATGACCCTCGTGGTAAAAAGCAATGGTTTGTACGAATCACTGATTCAGAAGGTTTTAAAATTAGCTTAGGTTATTTTGAGACACCTGAAGAAGCAAATGAAGCGGCATGTCTTGCTCGTAAAAACTATCACGGTGAATTTAACTGGAAAGCATAATGCAAGTAGAAGCTATTGAGAAACACTATATCGCTAATCGTCAAAAGCTTCATAAGCGTATGTCATTCCGAGCTGGCTCTCCCGAAGCTGGTGAGGATGTAGTACAGACCGCTTATGAGCGAGCTATTCGTTATCGTCGCAGTTGTGACCCACAACGTTTCGACCAGTGGTTCTCAATGCTTCTTAATAACGCATTACGTGACTACAAGCGTGAGGAAATGGGACATGCCTCTTGGGATTCAGAAGATGAAGAAGCAGTGGATACTAGCTGCCCTCATTACTCTGAGCGCATCCTGAAGGAAATCTTAGACCTAGTAGACACCAAGAGTGTTGACCAAGTAGAAGTGCTTACGCTCCATTTCAAGAATGGATATAACGCAATTGATATTTGTCACATTACTGACTACTCATACGCTAAGACACATCAAATCATTCAGCGATTCCGTAACGAACTTAAGGAGCTATACAGTGAGTAATGTATGGTTTGGATCAGATTGGCATTTTGGTCACAAGAATATTGCTAAGTTCCGTACCGAAGTCACAAGTGAAGAAGATAACAGGCAACGTATTATTGAGGATTGTAAAATCATCAAAAAGAATGATGTACTGTTTTTACTAGGTGACATTGCTTTCTACGAACCATACATCGAAGATATTGGACGTATTAATTGTCAGAAATATCTGGTGCGTGGTAATCACGATCAGCTCCCAACTGCTCGTTACTTAGAATACTTTAAAGAAGTATATGGTGTTATCAAGTATAAAGAGTTCTGGCTTAGTCATGCTCCTATCCACTCTGATGAACTACGTGGTAAACGTAACCTTCACGGTCATGTTCACTATGAGAATATTCAAATAGAGATGCAAGGATTTCCTCAGTTACAAGATGATCCTCGTTACTTTAATTGTTGTCCCGAGAATCTATGGCCTACAGTTAATCGTTCAATCATCTCGTTAGAAGAAATTAGGAAAGACTATGCTGATAGGTTCCTTTGATACAGAAGCCAACGGATTTGTCCGTGAAGCAACTCGTGTCCATTGTGGCGTAGTTAAGATATTAGACGGGCCAGTACGTAAGTTCCGACCTACTGAAATCTATGACTTACTCAGGTACTTGGAATCGTTTGATGTTCTAATTGCTCACAATGGTATTGGTTACGACTTCCCTTTGCTCAAGAAGTTGTTTAACTGGACGTATAAGGGTAAGGTAGTTGACACACTAATCATGTCTCGATTGCTTGACCCTAAGCGCCTAGTACCATTCAACTGTGCTAACAAGAAAGCTGGCCCTCATTCACTTGAGGCATGGGGTTATCGTGTTGGTCGTGGCAAACCTGAGCATAACGATTGGGAAGTATTCTCGGAAGAGATGCTACATCGTTGTACTGAAGACGTTGAAATTCTAGAGCTAGTGTATAAAGCATTGCTTGAAGAATCTAAGGGTGGTAAGTGGCGTAACGCTTTCCTTATGTCGTTTGAGTTGTTTACACGACTACAACAGCAAGAGGAATACGGTTGGCTTGTTGACCAAGACCATATGCACTTCTGTGTACGTCAGCTTACTAAATGGATAGAACGAATTGACAGTGTAATCACTCCCAGATTACCCCAGATTCTGGAGATTGAAGAAACAAAAAAGAATGGCGAATACAACTACATCAGAAAACCCTTCCTCAAGTCGGGTGCTTATTCTCAAAGTGTTATTGATTGGTGTGGCAGGAATAATATTCCTATCGGCACTAAGCCCGTTGTTGGTTGCTTTAGTCGTGTTAGCTTTAGGGTAACAGACTTAGACTCCAATGCGGAAACTAAAGACTTTCTTTTACAACTAGGATGGGAACCATTAGAATGGAACACAAACGATGAAGGTGAACGAACAAGCCCTAAACTCAGCAAAGACGATCCATTTGAAGGAATTGAGTCAAAGCTTGGTGCTCTTGTCGCACGACGAGTACAATGCAGGCAGAGGCGTTCAGTTATTGAAGGACTATTTGGTCTTATTCGAGAAGATGGACGAATTAGCTCTGTTGTCAACACGCTTGCCGTCACGGGACGAGCTACGCACAGAAATATTGTCAACATACCTAAAGCCTCAAGCTTCTATGGTAAGCAGATGCGAGCCATCTTCTCCTCCAAAGATGGGTTTACCCTCGTTGGAACAGATTCGGCAGGCAATCAACTAAGACAACTAGCAGCACGGATGGGCAGCGATGCATACATCTACGCTATGGTGTCAGGTACTAAAGAAGATGGAACAGACCCTCACACCCTCACACAGAAAGCTGGCGAGCTTGAATCCCGAGACATTGCAAAGAACGTCATGTACTGCCTCTTGTTCGGAGGTGGAGACACTAAGCTTGCAAAGACAGCGAAGAAGCCTGTTGGAAGCGGTGCCTCGCTTAGAGATAAACTCTATCGAGGACTTGAAGGTCTTGGCGATCTTATGGAAAGACTAACTAAGGAGTGGAAATCAACAGCACGACAAAGATATAATCAACAGTTCAAGCGAATGGAATATTTCAACGGAACTATTACAGGGCTTGACGGTAGACCTATTAAGGTTCCATCTGAACATCAAATCTTAGTATATCTCCTACAATCAGACGAAGCCATTCACATGGCTAAAGCCTACTGCATCTTGTGTGCAGAACTTGAAAAGAAGTACGTCTGGGGAGTTGACTACGGTGTTGTTTGTTGGTACCACGATGAGTATACAATCGAGTGTAGACAAGAAATTGCTGATGATGTTAAACGCATCTCAGAAGACGCTATTCGTCTAGCAGGCGAATATTATGGTATTAAGTGTCCTCACGCTGGTGAGGGTGCTATTGGGCGTAATTGGTACGCCATTCACTAAGGAAATATATGACACAAGCAGCACAACAATTTGACGAAGAACAAAAACCTCCATACAATATTGTATTGACATTTCATTCAGAGTATGACATTGATACTGATACATATAAACCACACGTTGAAGTGTATGAAGACATTATCGGTTATCAAGTGAGTAATACAGTTATCGCTGTTATGACTAAAGAAGGTGAGACATTGGTATATCCTTTGCGTAATATCACCAAAGCTCGTCACTTCCCTCAAGCAGTTTAATATGAACAATACATTCAATGGTTGGAAATTGCGTGGCCGAGTAGTCATGCAAGGTGAACGCGGATTGTTCCGCAATGAATACGGTGATATGATGTTTCATCGTAGTCAAACTACACCGATTGGTGGTATTGAACGAATCACAGTGTATCGTGACACTCGTGGTCGCTTCGTAAAACAAACAGTAACATTTAATTAATCGAAAAGGAAATAACTATGGCACTTAACGCAAAGAAAATCGGTAATGGTGGTGGCAATCGTACACCTCAGGCTAACATTGAGCCAGGTACGTATCCAGCTCGTCTAGTACAGATCATTGACTTGGGCTTGCAAGCTCAACGTCCATATCAAGGCAAGGACAAGCCTCCAGCACAAGAGATTATGTTGACCTACGAATTGGTTGACACATTCATGCTTGATGAGAATGGTGAGGAGTTGACTGACAAACCTCGTTGGATTTCTGAGACACTGCCGTTCTATGGCTTGTATGCAGATAAGGCTAAGAGCACACAGCGTTACAATGCGCTTGATCCATCAGGTGAGTTTGACGGTGACTTTGCTAAGGCTATTGGTCAGCCGATCAATGTGACCATTGTTAACAACGCAGTGGGTGACAAGGTATATGACAATATTGCAACTATTTCTGCTATGCGTCCTCGTGACGCTGACAAGTGCCCCGAGCTTGTTAACCCTGCAAAGCTCTTGGACTTGGATGCACCTGACTTGGACGTATTCAATGCACTGCCTGAGTGGTTGCGTGAAAAGATTAAGGGCAATCTGAACTACAAAGGTTCTCCCCTTGAGCAGTTGTTAGGTGGCGGTGGTGATCGTCCTCGTAGTGCTAAAGCGCCAGCTGCTAAGCCTCCTAAGGCTGAGGAGCCACCAGCAGAAGCTGAAGACGAAGACGCTCCTTACTAATGCAATGCCTGATCGACGCAGATGTTCTGTGTTATGAGATCGGGTTTGCAGCGGAGTCAGGTTGGCAACAGCCTGGCTTCCCTACTTGGGATTATGTAGAACAACTACTGACCAACAGGATTAACAATATCGTAGCCATTGCAGGACAGGATGATAGCACACCGCCTATTCTGTTCTTCACTGGTTCTACAAACTTTAGATTCGATATTGCTAAACGCACACCCTATAAAGCAAGACCTGGAAACAAGCCTTGGCATTACAAGAACATCAAAGCATATCTGAAAGCTGTATATGACTACAGACAACAAGACTGGTTGGAAGCAGACGACCTTATGGCCCTCGAACAAACCCGAAGACCAGACGAAACCATCATATGCACCCGTGATAAAGACCTTAGACAAGTCCCAGGATGGCACTACGGATGGGAACTTGCCAACCAGCCCCAATTTGGCCCCATGTTGGTTGACGAATTTGGCTCTATCGCATTATCACATGACCGAAAGTCAATTAAGGGATATGGTATCAAATTCTTCTACTCCCAATGCCTGACAGGTGATCGAGTAGATAGTATTCCTGGCATTGACAAATGCGGGCCTGTAGCAGCCTTTGAAATCTTAGAACATATGCAGACACCTGATGAATGTTTTAAGGCCGTTAGAGAGGCTTACAAGGCCGCCTATGGGGATGCTTGGGATGTAGAACTGTTAGAGCAAGGACGCTTATTGTGGATGACCAGAGAGTTGACGGAGACGGGACAGCCAGTCCTGTGGAGCCTCCCCGACATAGCGTAGAGATTGAATGGGTATACGACGAATATGACTGTGAGACGTGTGGCCCATCGTATGCTGAGGGAGCTATTGTAAGAGTAGACAATGTAGTAATTCTGGAGATGATGCCTCACGCGCATTGCTATTCTTCAGAATCGTATGAACCAGAGGAGGTATATAATGCGTTACTGAATAGATTTGGCTTTGATGTAGTTATCAAAGAGAACATCGTATATCCTCCTCCAATTGTAGATGAGGATGATGATGACGAAGACCAGTTATAATAACGGTACATGGACAGTAGCACGTTTCAATTCATTCGTTAAGAGTGCATTGCGTAGTGCTTCTCAACGTTGGCCACCTAAGTACACTGTGTTATCTAAGGCGTGTGTAGGTCAGAAAGTTAATCCTGCTTCTAACAGGTTGGCTAAGTTCTATACGTGCAATAAGTGTAAAGAAGACTTTCCAGCTAAGAATGTGGAAGTCAACCATATTATTCCTGTCGTTCCAGTATCTGGATTCGACTCATGGGATAATGTAATCTCCCGACTATTCTGTGAAGAAGACGGCCTAGAGGTTGTGTGCAAGCCCTGCCACAAGCTCATTACAAAAGAAGAAAATCAAGAAAGAAAATCTAATGTCAAATCAAAGTGAATTCAAAGGCTTCTCATTGTTTAACGATGTTGAAGACGACAACCTTCGCCCATTCAACCGAGCACGAGTCATGGCAAACATGGCTGAAGATCATACAAACAAAGAGAAACGCATCACACCTAAAGGTGCAGCTCTAATCCTAGGTTATTTCAATCTGATTCCGAAAGAGGAACGCAATGTTGCGAAGGACTTGTTTGAGATCGAGATGGTGAATCGTGGATTCTCACTTACAGCTTGAGCAAAGGTTCAACGAACTAATGGAACGAATCATGTCTAAAGAAGGTGTTAAACACGATCAAGACAAACCTATGCTAAACCTTATTGACCCACAAGCGATTGAGGGTTTAGCAGCAGTATTAACATTCGGAGCTAAGAAATATGCAGCAGACAATTGGCGAGGTGGCATTAATAACTCTCGTCTCATTGCCTCTCTGCTCCGTCATCTGTTTGCAATTATGCGGGGTGAGTATATTGATCCAGAAAGTGGTCTTCCGCATATTGACCATGTTGGCTGTAATTGGATGTTTCTTTCTAATAACTTAAAGAATCGTCCCGATCTAAACGATAGTTGGTTTATCAATGAAAAACAAACAAAAACTAATGTCCCCTGAGGAGACGTTAGAATGGTTAGCTAATCAACACTATCTTCAATGTGCAGAAGAGCGTCCAATTCAAGGTTGGATTCTTTTAATGAAGAATTTGCTTCCTCATAATATTGAATCAACAAAGAGAGAGAATGTCAAAAGTTAAATTAATTTGGGCAACGCCAGATGCAGAGAATCTGGTAGCTTACATGGCCCGTGTAAGTAATCCTGCTAATCAAGATAACAAGGAGTCAGCAGCTAAACTGTTGCAATACTTGGTTCGTAATAAGCATTGGTCACCGTTCGAGATGGTTAGTGCATGTGTAGAGATTGAAACTACTCGTGACATTGCCCGTCAGATTCTTCGTCATCGTAGCTTTGCCTTCCAAGAATTCAGTCAGCGATATGCAGTTGCCACTGAGTTTGAGACAGGTGAATGTCGATTACAAGATTTAAAGAATCGTCAGAGCAGTTTGCTTAATGAAGATCGAGAACTTGCTAATATCTGGGAATCTGGTCAACAACGACTGATTCAAGATGCCACACACTTATACCAGTGGGCATTAAACAATGGTATTGCCAAAGAGGTAGCACGTAAGGTGTTGCCAGAAGGTCTGACAGGTAGTCGTATGTATATGACTGGCACATTACGTAGCTGGATTCATTACTTGCAAGTACGCCTTGATCCATCAACACAGAAGGAACATCGTGAAGTTGCAGAGAAAGTATATCAAGCCTTGAAAAAGGATTTCCCTAACATTTTGGAAGTGGTAAAATAATGCGTATTGCAGTGATTCCTGACACACAGGTTAAACCAGGGGTATCAACCCAATATCTTGAAAACATTGGAGAGTATTTAGTAGATAAAAAACCAGATGTAATCATTCATCTAGGTGATCATTGGGACATGCCCAGCCTTAGCAGCTATGACATTGGTAAGAAGAGTTTTGAAGGTCGTCGATATAAGAAAGATATCGAAGCTGGTAACGAAGGTATGGCAAGCTTGTTGCAGCCGTTGTACAACTACAATGAACGTGCTGCGGCCAACCACAAGCCCCGTTATCGCCCTGAAATGCACTTCCTAATGGGTAACCATGAGAATCGTATTAATCGTGCTGTAAACAACGATGCTAAGCTGGAAGGCACTATCGGTGTTGAAGACTGTTACTTGGACGCTTGGAATGTACATGACTTTTTGGAAGTGGTTATTATTGGTGGTGTTGCTTTTAGCCACTACTTCGTTACAGGTATTGCAGGTCGTCCAGCTGCAACTGCCAATGCTCAACTGAATAAGAAGCACATGAGCTGTATTGCTGGTCATCAACAGGGCTTGCAGATTGCAACAGCTCATCGTGGTGATGGTCAACGATTGACGAGTATTATTGCAGGTAGCTGTTATGAACATGACGAAGACTACTTAGGTGCTCAAGGTAATAAGCACTGGCGTGGTATGTTGATGTTGCATGAAGTGAATGATGGTCAGTTTGACTTGATGCCTGTATCTTTGGACTATATTAATAAAAAGTATCAATGAACATTGATGGGAATGTGAATCCACAATACAGACCAAAAGGGAGTATGTGCATTAGTTGCTTAAATAGATCAACTGATTGCTCCTCTCTCCCTTTTGATACAATGCCTGTTATCGAGCGCTGGATGGGATTCTTCATCGTAGCGTGTAAAAACTATAAGAAATAAATATGAAACAAAAGATTGATGATTTGATGTACGAATGCCACAAGCAAGCACGAGAAGCTGGTTGGTGGCATGATATTAACACTGGTAAGTCTATTACTGAAAACCCTTTTGCATTCAGTAATAAGCTTATGCTAACCGTATCAGAACTAGCTGAGGCTATGGAAGCTGATCGTAAAGGGTTGATGGATGATAAGCTCCCTTGGTTTGATGGTCGTACTGTTGAGCTTGCTGATGCTCTTATCCGCATCTTTGACCTTGCTGGTGCTTACAATATGGATTTGGGTAAAGCGTTTCAGCAGAAAATGGAATACAACGCAGGTCGTGCAGACCACAAGAAAGAAAACCGACTTGGCATCGGTGGCAAAGCATACTAATTATAAGGAACTAAATGACTCAAGAAATCCAATCTCTCCGTTCACAGCTCTTGATGCGACGTACCTACAACAGACCATTAGATGACAAAGGCACAGTATTTGAAACCTTCGCACAAACAGTTAATCGAGTCATCGGACACCAACAATGGTTGTGGGAACGAGCACAGCAACGAGAGCTTGACACCCAACAGCTCATGGAACTCGAAGAACTTCGATACCTCATGCTGGACCGCAAAGTGCTCATGTCAGGACGAACTCTATGGTTGGGTGGTACGGACGTGGCAAAGCGACGGGAAGCCTCTCAATTCAATTGTTCGTTCACGCATGTTGAAACGGTATACGACGTTGTTGATGTTCTCTGGTTGCTCATGCAAGGCTGCGGAGTTGGATTTAGACCAATTGTGGGCCAGCTTACAGGTTTCCAAGAACCTATCCGTGAACTCGAAGTAATCCGTAGCACACGTACTGATAAAGATGGTGATCAACACAATACAGAAACTTTTAAAGACGGTGTATGGACGATCCGAATTGGTGACTCAGCTGAGGCTTGGTCTAAATCAATTGGTAAACTTATGTCGCACAAGTATCCAGCACGTAAACTTGTACTGGACTTTTCACAGATTCGACCCGCAGGGGAAAGGCTCAAAGGATATGGTTGGATTAGCAGCGGTGACGCATCCATTGCAAAAGCTTATGAAGCGATTTTTCAAATTCTCAATCGGCGTAGTGGTAGTTTGCTTAGCCGTATTGATATCCTTGACGTGGTTAATTGGCTTGGGACTGTCCTATCTTCTCGCCGTTCAGCTGAGATTGCTCTATTCGAGTATGGAGAAGATGAATGGGAAGAATTTGCAGTAGCCAAGAAAGATTGGTGGGCTAAGAATGTACAACGAGGACAGAGTAACAATAGCTTGCTCTTTAATCACAAACCGAGCAAAGAGAATATTGCAGAAATCTTTAAGCTTATGGTCGCAGCAGGTGGTAGTGAACCTGGTTTCATCAACGGCGTCAGTGCAAGAAAACGTGCCCCTTGGTTCAAAGGAGCTAACCCTTGTGTTGAAATTCTCCTTGGCAATAAATCATTCTGCAACTTAACGGAGACTGACGTTGGAAAATTTAAAGGGGACTCTGCGGGACTTCGTCGAGCAATCTATATTGCCAGTCGTGCGAACTACCGACAAACCTGTGTTAATCTCATGGATGGAATTCTACAGGAAGCCTGGCACCTTAACAATGAATTCTTGCGACTTTGTGGAGTGGGTCTTACAGGTATCGTTCGACGCCCAGACCTTGGAGGTTACGAATACGAAGAACTTAAGCGTACCGCCACTTCAGGCGCTTATTCCATGGCTGATGAGCTTGGGCTTCCACGACCTAAGAATGTCACAACAGTTAAGCCCAGCGGGACACTTAGTAAGATCATGGACACTACAGAAGGTGTCCACAAGCCACTAGGTAAGTATATCTTCAATAACGTTAACTTCGGTAAACATGATCCATTGGTTCCATTGTGTCGTGCTGCTGGATACAAAGTTATTGACAACCCTACTGACCCCTCAGCTGTGTTGATTACGTTTCCTGTGGCATGGGATGAGGTTCCATTCGATAAGTTTGAGAAGGACGGTGTGGTTCTAGAGGTTAATCTAGAATCTGCCATTACGCAATTAGAGCGTTACAAGATGTTGATGCAAAACTGGTGTCAACAGAACGTATCAGCTACTATTAGTTATTCAGTAGAGGAAGTAGATGAAATTGTCGATTGGCTTTATGATAATTGGGATGTTTATGTTGGAGTGTCTTTCTTATTCCGAGCAGACCCAACAAAGACTGCTAAAGACCTTGGCTACTTATACCTACCCCAAGAAGTAGTAACTAAGGAAGCATATGATGAGTATGCTGCTGTGTTGCAGCCAATTGAATTAGATCGTTCTAATGACATTGACGCTGTGTTAGAAGAAGACTGTACAACTGGAGCTTGTCCTATCCGATGAATATTACAATTTACTCTCAACCCCATTGTCCAGCCTGTGATGCTCTGAAGATGGAATATAAACAAAAAGATATTCCATTCACTGAGATTATTATTGGCAAGGATATTGCAGTAGCTGAATTCCGTGAACTATATCCTAAGGTGCGTAGTGTGCCTTATGTAGTTACCGATTAAGCAATAAAAAACCCCTTTGTCGATATATCCCTCTTTTTCAAGTATAAGATATATTACAAAGGGGCTATTATGGAAATATGGAAAGAAATTGAAGGATTTAATAATCAGTATTTAGTATCTAATACTGGTAAAATTAAATCCATAGGTAATGATTTTTCTCGTAAAGAGAAAGAATTAAAAACTTATACAAACGGAGCAACACAACATAAACGTGTTGGTTTACGAAAAGATGGGAAGCTTACAAAACATGCTGTTCATAGGCTAGTGGCGAAGGCTTTTCTACCGAACTTTAATAACCTTCCATTTGTAAATCACAAGGACAATAATCCTTGTAACAATAATGTAGATAATCTAGAATGGTGTACTCGTGAATATAACGTAGAACATTATTACGATAATTTCCATATGTACAAGAATACGGATACATACGAAGAAGCTCTTGCTAAACTTAAACGTAGGTATAACGTAGAATAAAAAAACCCCGTATGACCAAGGAGTAATCCAAGGCTGTACGGGGTTATATTTTTATCGCTCGTATTCTAGAATGATCTGTTTACACAGAGCACTACGTACAATATCGGAGGGATGGAACTCAATGGTTTCAATCTCAGGGATATACTTAAGACGATCAATCGTATCAAGCAATCCTGAATCTGGAATATCAACCTGTCTACTGTCACCAGAGAAGATTACTTTCGTATTATCTCCAATGCGTGTAAGTAGAAGCTTGAATTCTTTATGGGTCATGTTCTGGCATTCATCAACCAGAACCACAGCATTATCAAATGTAGCGCCTCGCATAAACCCTAAAGGACGTGGATCAATCTGACCACGCTTTCTAAAGAGATCGTATAGAGACTTACCAAATGATCTGATGAACACACTCTCAAAAGGCTCTAGATAAGGGGCATACTTCTCGTCCAAGTCTCCTGGTAAGAAGCCGAATCCTCGACTAGCTTCCACGTTAGGACGAGTTACAATAATCTTATCAATCTCTCGGTAGAAAAGCTTCTCCGCTGCGTATGAAGCTGCCACATAGGTTTTCCCTGTGCCTGCACTACCAATTCCAAATACCACATCGCTTCTTTCGATTGCCTCAAGATACACTTGCTGGGCCAGATTCTTAGGCACCATTCCATTGAATGATGCTACTGGTTCACGATGTTCTTGCACAACTCTACGTTTACGTGCTGATTTTGTACTAGCCATTAGTTACCCTAGGTTATTTCTTTTTGCGTTTATCGTACTGGTTCATGGCACGATTCTTTGATTTCGGAATAGCTTGTAAGTTACGAGCAGATTTATCTTTAGTATTGTGGTTCTTGTGATCCACATCCTTACCATCGCCCTTACGTACCGCACCTTTACGCTCCATGATAGCACGTGCATGATTACGTTCAGCACGGCGTTTCTTCTGCTCAGGACTAGAATTATACGCTCGTTGGCGTACACTGTCAGCCTTAGCTCCCTTTTTCATCTCACCTTTTTTAGCCATTACTTCACCTTACGTTCAAAGATTGCTTTAACTTCACCAACTGTACGAGGAACAAGCTTACGTCCATCTTTCTCAAAGAAGATTTCTTTGTTAGCTTTTGTAATCGCAGCACTGTACAATTCAGCAGCAGGGACATTATCGTTAGCTTTAATCATACGACTAGCTCCTTGTGGGAGCATGTGGTACATATAAAGCTCAGCAGCAGTAGGTTCTCTATTCAGCTGTTTACGTGCTCGCTCTAAATTCTCTTTAGTGAAGCCAACAGCAATTTCTCTAGCTTTAACAGGGTCAAATCTATCTTTTGCAACATAGTCTTTACCTTGTTTAGCCACTTGCTCACGCCATGTACCAATTGTAAATTGAGCTAGACCAGCAGCAGTGCTTGTCTTACTCTTTACGTTAGGACGATTAGAGCTTTCAGCAGCAATAACTTTGTCAACATGCTTCTCTACATCAATCTGTGTAGGAGGCTGTTTAACGCCATTATCTACTGTCTGTGTAGGTTCGGGTGTCTTGCTTGTCCAATCCCTCTCCCAAGGCCATTTAAAGCCTTTTACGGCCTCTGTTACCGTCTCCTTAGTAGCTTGAATAGATTCAGAGACAGCTTGCACTGGTTTCTGAACCCATTCTTGTTCCCAAGGCTTAGCAACAGGAGCTTCCTGTGGTTTTGATTCCACAGGCTTAACTTCTGTATCAGCCATTACTTAACTTGCTCCCAAGAAGTTTCTTTCTTAGCGTCTCCGCCCTTATAGCGTAAACCATCAACCACTTGACCAATCTCCAAATTCTTATATCCAGAGAACAGTTTAGGGAAGTAGATGTGTTTGTTATCTTCCCATTGCTTAGCATAGTCGGTAGAACCTTCTAAGTGAGCACCAAGACGAATAACTTCGTTTACAGCTTTCTGTGCTTTGTTCAACGAATCAATAGCAGTACGAGCGTTACGTTGAGCCACAGGGTCATTAGGCACGTTCTTCATATCGAATACGATACCAGAGCCTGTAAAGGACACTGAGAGGTTCTCAGGCTTAACAGCTTCAACAGCTACAGACTCACCACCCATAGATTGTCTCATAACACCAGCAGCAGGCATAGCAGGTTGTTGTGCAAAGGCAGCAGACATTTGCTGCTCAATACCTTTAACAATAGCTTGCTCATACACCAGCTTAAACACTTTAGAAGCGTTAGCTTGTGTCTGTGGGTCTACTTGATTACTACGAATCCAATTACCATATTCAGGCGAAGCAAAGAACTTAGCAGACTCTTGCAACGCCTTAGCATCACCCTTACCTACCTGTTCACCCACCTGTTTCAATGTAGCGTTAATACCTTGATTAAGTTCACGCTCATATTGAGTATTGCCAGGATTACGTACAGCGTCATTCATACCACCCTTCAACGTATCGAATACACCTTTTTCAATTTGTGTATTACCGATGACAGGATTAACAATATTAGCGCCAGAGATCATCTGGGTTACAGCAGTAGTTACACCAGCGTTAGTGCCAAGAGCTGTCTGAAGGGCCATAGGGCTACCTTTAAACAGTTCAGCAGCAGATACAGACCGTTGCAATATAGGGTCACGCTGGAGAGCTGCCAAGCTTTGACCTTTAACGATAGAATCAATCTGGCCTTGCAAGTTAGCAGCATCTGCTTTAGGGTCAAGCATTGCCTCGCCAGCCTTCTGCAAATCACCAAACATCTTTACATACGAACTACCCAAATCAGGGTTCTTACCAGCAGCAGCTGTAAGACCAGCATTGATACGAGTAAAGTGCATAGTCAAGTCCATACGGGCTTGGTCATATGTCTTCTTACCAGAAGCCACTTGTTGTTTCAGATCAACAACTACAGCACGAGAAGCTTCCAAGTTGGAGCCTGCTAAGTCGTTAATAAGAATCAAGCTTTGATCTTTCAGCTGAGCATCACGCATCTCTTTATCCCAACTACCTTGGGCACGAGACTCTGCGTTCATCTTAACTTGTAGTTCAAACTGCTTCTGCATACGAATGCTGGAAGAATGAGCACGTAGCAAAGCATCTTCTGCTGACTTACTCATACCGCCATAAAACTCTACACCATCAGCTTGAGCAGCCAGTTTTGCACTCTTACGCAATTCTTGGTCTGTCTTCAATGCGTCTTCAGCAGTGCCCAGCTCAGAACCACCACTAAGGGCTGTACGAGCTTTATTTAAAGACTCCATATTGCCAGCAAAGTTAGCAGCATATTTACTAAACAGAGCTTTAGAACGACCAGCAGCTTCAGCAGGTTGCAGAGTGCCGTCAGCAATAGCTGCGTTGATTGTAGCCTGTTCTTGCGTATAAGCTGAGACAACAGCAGTCTCTTGGTCTTTAGCCTGCTTCTGCATGAAGTTGGCAATGCCTTGTCCAATAGCTGGAGCAGCAGCTGCCAACATTTGAATTGAACTTGTATTAACAGCCTGTTGTTGGACAGGTGCTAGAGGTGCGCTCCCTGCCCCTTGCGGGGCGGAGAGCTGAGTTGCTTGTGAGCCAAACTCAGCCATATATTATTTACCTTTCTTTGTTACTGCTTCAACGTCATCTACGCGTTGCAACATCATTTGTTTCTGTTCATCTGAGACTGGCATTTGACGAATGTTATCGCGTAACGAGGTTCCTTCAGGAATACCCGCAGCCTTCATCATCATGTAAATCATCTGGGTGTCTTTGTCTTGGAAGAGTTTCTGATTCATCCAGTTGGCAGCAATCTGCTGTGCTTCTGGGTTGTTCTCATACTTCTTCAATACGAAAGACGATACCTTAGTAATATACTCGATATCGGTATTGCCTTTCGACAATTCACGATGATAATAACGAGACACTTCATCCATAACACCTTCAACTTCTTCTTTGAAGTTTTTAGTCTTAGTAGATGCAGCCTTCATCGCTTGGTACATATCACGTTGGTTAGATGGAGCAAAGCCAAATGCCAACATATATGCTTCAAACGGATGAGCCTGTTTGTCAATCACGTTACCGTACTTATCGTAAATCTTACCTGTCTCCAAGGCCAAGTGAGCTTTAACTGCGTTGTTCCAACCAGAAGAAATACTCAATACATCGTTGATGACTGAGATAGCTTCTTGTGGGTCTTTATATTCGTCTGGTACAACACCAAAGAAACGACCAACAGAACCAATAGCAGTTTGAATACGACTACCATCCTTCAAGAACAATGCACCAGCAGGGCTATTAGAGATAACTCCAAATGCGCCTTCAGTCATCATTGATTTAAAGAACTGTGCCCATCCTTGCATATCGTAAGGAGCCAAGCTAGAGAAGTCAATGTTAATATCGTCAGTCTGGAAGTATTTCTTCAAGGCTGCGTTATACAACATGCTTTCTAAACCATACACTACTTGTTCACGAAGCTTAGGATTGTCAGGGAGAATATCTCCACCAAGCAACTCACTAACCAACATAGAGCCAGGAACGCCCCACATAATTGTATCAGCTACAACCATACGAGCACGAACGCCAGCATCAATACGACGATTAGCTGCTTGCAAGAATGCCTTGTGAGGAACCTGCATAAACTGCAATACCATTGAAGGAGTTGTTTGGTTATACGGCATATCCCCTGCAAAGTTCATGTCGTAGCTAATAGCACGGATTTCAGAAGCAACTTCATCCAACACTGTTGGGTCAGTCATATTCTTACCGAGACGCTTATAACGCTCATAAACAGCAGCAGCATGTCCTAATGTGTTAGCCATTTCACCTACGTCGAAACCAACACGGCGTAATGCACTAGGAACTGTGTTAACAGCTTTCAACAGTTTGTTGCTTTGGTCAGCTGCATCAAGCAATGTACCACGCACCAAGTTTTGTTTATCCACAGCAGCCATCAAACCTGAATCGTCAAGAAACTTAACAAAGGCTTTAGCATCAGCTGATGGATTAGTTAATACACCACCTTTAACACCGAGGTATTGACCAGCAAGCATTTCAATGTTACCATTGAGCCAGCCTTGTGGGTTATACGCCCAAGTACGAACAATCTGGTGAGCCTGTACAATCCATTGACGTAATGGGTTTGTAGCAATATATGCACCGAACACAGCACCCTTACCCATAGAGGAAGGAGAGAGTTCAGCACCTTGCAGAGCAGCACGTTCAGCCTTAGACATACCCTTACTGCCTAGCATATCTGCCATAGCGTGCATAGTAGCCTTGAATGTGTTATCCATACTGTTGATATAGCCGTTCTCTAAGTAACGAAGATATTCGTATGTAGTACGAGCATCAGCAACATCAGAAGTTACAAACTTACCTTTGCCACCAATCTCCTCAACTGAATGAGGATACTTAATACCACCCATCCCATCAGAAGGCAAAAACTCCTTATACTGGTTCATAAAGCGAGCTTTAGAAGCTTCCAGCATAGGACGACTAATTGTTCTTCCAGCAATACTCTTAGCCGAATGAATAGCAGAATCAATCGGGCTAACGACATAACTACCATCACCCAACAAGTTCAAACCACTAGCATCTTCCAACAGCTTACCACGATGACGTTGAGCAACACGGCCTGAGGCAGAGTTGATATCAAACCAATCATCAGAGCTGGTACGCATTGCACGATCATCAGCACGGACGTTATAGACCATGTCTGGGTTCTGTGCTCGCATACGTGTAGCAAATGCTTCAGCTTCAGCTGTATCACCACCAACAGCAACAGCACGGCGCATACCATCAGGAGAGATTTCATCCACAAAGCGAGGAGCCTTGTATTGAACCTGATAATAACCGTCAATGTAATTCAGAGCTTGGTCTGTGTCACGAAGCTTACGCAGGTATTCACTACCGTTGTTACGAACCATAACATATTCAGCTGTATCTGGACCAAATGCACTAGGACGGCGTAGACGTGCAACATATCCTCCATTATCATACAAATCCTTAACTGCTTGACCGCTAGGTGTTAACACCATGTCAGTTGTTGGGTCATACATCTTAACTTGGCCTGGACTTACTTTAAGTTCCTTGGCAAACAAATCTGCATTAGGAGCTACAAGCTTTTGATAACCTTGACTGTTCAATGAACGAACAACGTCTAAGTTCTCAAGATAGAAGTGACCATCCCAGAAATCACGCCAAGACTTAACAGCACTAATTTCTTCTTTAGACATACCACGAGCCATCAAGTCAGCTGTGTCCATCTTCAATCGTTTAGCGTTAGCTTCACGGATGTAGTTGTCAACACGCAACTGTTCAGCCTTAGGCAACTTAACATATTTGTCAGAGAATGTGGAAGCAAATTCCAACATAAGCTTTTCAAACGAAGCAGCACGGTCAGAAGCAACAATAGCAGCACTGGTGTATGTAGGGTGCAACATAGACGAAGCATCAAACATCCAACGAGAAGCACTACCTTTACTGTTTGTTACCAATGGCAGACGATCAAGCCAATTACGCTTAACGTCAAACATTTCCCATTGTGTTACGTCTGTAGGGTCAAGCTCTTGTTTCGTTTCAACACGCACCAAGTAGTTACCTTCAATGTTCTTAACGTCTTCCAGCTTAACTGGAATGTGGTCAAGACCATCCTTCATCATAATCGTAATCTCTTCTGGCATCACACCTTGGTTACGCAGAGCATACAACGCTTGGTCGTAGGCTTGTTGTGCGTTAAGGAATGAACCTTCTGGTGTACCATACACAGCAGAGATTTTATATTCACGACCATCAAGACGGAACGAACTCATGTTATCCATCAAGTGCAAACCTTCTGCGGCTGAGAAGTCATTCACCTTGTTAGCACGAGCCAAAGCTTTCTCAGAAGCTGTATATTCCAATGCACCAGATGCATGAGCAGCAGCAACAATCTCTTCAGGGATATCTGTTGAGTTACGCAGACTACGTTGAATATCTACAGGCTTAGATGTAACCTTACCAGATTCAGTAACGATCTGAGGGAACACATCACCAGCCAAAGCATCAAGCTTAGACGAGCCATAGATTGCTTCAGCAGCAGAGTCACCAGTGCTAACGAATGTAGCATGGAACAAACCACGAGCTTTCTCTGGATTAGACTGCTGGATGATAGCTGCTGGGCTGGCAGGATTGTATGAGGATACAACACCACGCATTTCAATACGACGTACCAAATCAGCAATAGGAGTGAGAGCACCTGGACTATCTACACGAGCGTCCTGAAGCTGTTTAATCTCTTTCTCAATAGCAGAGATACGTTGAGCAGCTGTAGAAGCTTGACGGTTAGCTTCGATCTGTTGCTCAATACGCATAGCATTAGCATTGATCTCAGCGTTCAATTCTTCAATACGCTTAGAAGCAGTAGACATAGCTTCTTTGAAGCTCACCTTCTCTGTCTTCTGAATGTCTTTAGCAGCAGCTTTAATGTCTGCTTCAGGAACCAGCTTAGATTTAATAGCAGCCAGTTCATCTGTCAAAGACTTAACCTGTCCACGCTCTAAAGCATTACCAGCAGCACCTAGCAACTCACTCTTTTCTTTCTCAAGATTCGTAATGAGTTTGTCTTGGAAGCTTGTAGTTACACCTTGCAACTCTTCTGTAGTACGCTGGCGCAATGTTGGCTCAAACGTCCCAGAAGGCACTCGACCTGCTGTGGTAGTATCTTCTGTTGCACCAAGGATTTTATCGACCTTAGCGCCCCGTTTAAGACCTTTAGCAGCCCATCCCAAGCCTACAATATCTACCAAACCAGCTAAGTTATCAACCCACTTGTCAAAATCGTTGTAATCGCCATTAACAATGTCGTTAGCCATAACCATTTGATTAATCTGGTTTTCACTAGACATAATCAAACCGCTCTTCTGAGAGATGGTAGTCAACAACGATTGAGTAATAGCAAGACGTTCATCAGCTGGAAGAGCCTTCAGCTTATCTCGCATATCAGCCATAGATGAGCCTGGGAGCAAGAACTGTTTAGTTACTTGCCAAGCAGAAGCCCCTTCAGGCAATTGAGCTGCACCAACTTTACCAACAGCAATGTTAGTACCGAATGGAGCAAACCATGTAGCAGCTGTATCAGCTACTGACGTTGGGTTCTTCCATGAACGAGCATCAATGTAACTATTAACCAACCCTTGTTCAAGATCAACAGCATCACGCACTTGTTTAACCATATCGGCTACAGACAGTCGTGATTTCTCAGCTTCGTGTGTTTCACCTTTACTGGCTTGAGACAAATTATTTGTCATCAATACAGAAGAAGGCTCTTCTTTAGTTTGATTAAAACCTCGGACAACAGCTTGCTTCTGCTCGAATGGGACAGAAGGGTCAGCTAGAATACCCATCATTGTCTTCATGTCCTTAGCTTTAGACTGAGCAATGGCTTTTTCTTGGATATTTTTTGTAATTACATCTGAACCCTGTTCGTTCTCAGCAACCATTAATTGGAAGTTCTCGATAGCTTGGTCAGGGTTGTCAGACAGCAAAGACGTAACCGCAGCACGATTACGAATAGACGCTGTTGGGAGTTGTAAACCAACTCGTGGATTGTCTTGGAACACTGCCAAGTCATTAGGGTTTTGTTCAGACCCCATCAAACTGTCGAGAGAGTTTTCTTCCATATTATTATTTCATTGCAGCGTTAGCAAAAATACTTGTACTTAAGCTAAATAATGATTGAGAGTTTGCAGCATCAATTCCTGCATTCTGAGATGCTAAGTTAAGATCAGCAGCGTTTTGTTGGAATACACTAATCTGTTGACCTCGTTGAATAGCTCCACGGTTAGCTCCGATATTGGAACTTAGGTTGGTAGCCAAACTGCCAATAGAACCGAATTCTCCCGAGCTGAATGCTGTACCCGTATTCTGAGCACTTTGCATAATACGTGCTCGACGTACTCGTGCTTCTCTAATTTGTTGACGACTCTCCATTGCTGCTTGTTGAACATTAGATGCCTCTTGTACAGAGCGAGCTTCTTTTTGCTGTTCAGCAGCTTTTGCTGAAGCTTCTTTTTGTTCTGCTCGTGCTTCTTTTGCTTCTACGTAAGAAGCTGTTCCGACTACAGCAGCAACAATTGCAACTGTCGTTGATATAGCTGCCATTTAATATTCCTTTCTGAAGGCTTGCTCATTTAGTATGAAGCCTTTTTTCGCTAAACTATTTACATTAACTTGACTAGATGGAAGAAGAGAGATGACAACATCATCAGCCAACTCTTTAGCTCGTTCATCAAACTGTTTTAACAACATATATCCTGCGCGTCCTTTACGATATTCTGGTAACACATACCAGAAGATTTCTGTTAACGTCTTGAATTTAGGATTGAATAAGTTGTTATGAAGAATTCCACCTATAGCCCCACAATAAACATCACCTTGTTTAGCTAAGAAGGCTGTACCTTCTTTTTCACCTTGCATAGCAAGATAGTACAGCCTGTCTAAATCAACAAGGAGTGGGCGTTTAAGTTCATCTGTAAGCATACGTACCGCAGCAACTTCCGTGAACCATTCACGATTAGATTTATCTAACGGTACAATTTCTATTTTAAGTGACTGAGTTTCCATTAAGCGCCAAGCTCCATCCAATGATACGACAATCCTTTAAAGGCTCTGTCTCGAAATATAAAGAGAATGCCTTACCACGTCCACGTAACTTATTACGAGAAGAGATGATTTGGAATCCATTATCGAATGTGTCTTCAGGACCAGTAGGTGTGTATGATTTACGATAACGATAAGCTTGCATCAATGGACTCCACTTGTTAGAGTTATATCCGTTAGCCCAATCCCACATAGTACGTACAAAACAACTAGAAGCACCTTCAGGGTTCAAATCGCTATCTACACCATTTTCAGTACGCAAGAAATGCATAGTGAGGTAAGGTACTTGCTTATGAATTGAAGAATCATCAGCTGTATATGCGCCTGTCTGTAAGAATGCTTTAGCATCTACACCGACACCATCAACTGTTTCCCAATCTGTAAAGAAGGGGTTGTTGTAATAACCGAACGTAAAGATTGCATCTACACCGTCTTTGATAATACACAAATAACGACTGGCCTGTAAACCAGCAGAACGACCAGTGTTAGGAATAACAACAGGCTCTGCACCAGCAAATACTTCATTAGTACCTGCTTGAACCAATACGTTACCTGTTCCTGATTGGAATGGTAATGACTTAAATACGCTAAACACTTCAGCTGTGTAAGTCGCATTATTCATAATACGATTAACATAGAAAGCGTTAATACTTAAATCCAGAATCAATTCTTTAGTTACAGACGTGTTAGTAAATGGTACACCGTCTTTAAATAACCAGCGAATCTTTTTACCAACAGAGTCATAGGCACCTACAACTTTCTGCTTAGACGTGTTTGGAATATCTTCGTAGAATGTTTGAATAGTGGTGAGAGTAATGTTATTTACACCATAAGCACCATACTGATCTTTAGCTACGACATAGATACCATCTTCTGACCAATAGAACACACGTCCAGAGTCAGTAACAATACTACGAGAACCTAAAGCACCGAATTCAGAAATCTTATCTACTTTGTAGTTTGTAGCAGAGAAACCATAGTCACTACCACCAGTAATAGACCATACACCGTTGTTAGCAATAACAATGATAGCTGAGGATACGTTCACTAAGGCTACAACAGAGTCGAGGCCAGAGATACGAATAAATCCACCATCAGTGTCTACAAGGTCAGAATTGTCTCGTGAGGTAGGGTCGCCTTCCTGATAACATTTGTTAATGTCCTGGCTGTTTTTAACCAGCTGAGAGAACACTACAAAGTTAGAGAGATCAGGACTACGTTTATTACCGCCTGACACAGTGCCTGTAAAGCCACCATAGAACACACGACCAGCAAACTCAGCAACAGCTGTAGGACCTCCTGCTGTAGAATCAGCACCACTATAAACCAAGGATGTATAGTCAAGTGCAGGATACTTAGCAGCGTTAGCTACAACAGCAGCGTTACGAGAAGCGTTACGATCTAATAGATCAATGATGAAATAGCCTTTGGCTGCAAATGTATCTGAACCAAGCTTCTCAACATACAAGTTCGTAAATATACGTTCATATGGAGTTGTAGTACCAGAGACTGGCTGATATTGCAAACCCACCCATACAGCTTCTTGGCTACTAGGGTAGACGCTAAGGTCTGTCTTGTAAATACCTGCTGGATCATCCAATGTACCAGAAGCATTCTTACGAGGAATACCCCAAGACTGGTTATAGAGGTTATACCATTCAGCAGATGTTAATGTAGCTGTACGCAGAGATGCATCTGCTTCACGAGAGGAAGACTCTTCCAAGCCCCACACATCGCGTGTTTTTAATGTTACGTTTGTCTTAGCAAAGCTTGTACCATTGTATGTAACAACAGCAACTGTCTTTGCACCAGAAACTACAACCAGTCGTCCATCTACGCTAGCAAACGAATAAGGATTGGTTTCTGTAAATACTGAGCTTAGTGAACCCTTGTAACCATCGCGTGAAATTGCAGAGGCTTCCAAGTCAAAGAACAATAAACTATTAGCAATCTGAAGAACCAAGAACACTGTACCAGAATCACCATTCACGTTACGCCATTCAAACGTAACAGGATCAGTATTTAACAATGTAGCTGCATCAATAGGTAAATCACGGAGTTGATAATCAGCTTCATAATCTAAGCCTAGACGACGATCACGAGTACCATCACGATTAAGTTGAAAGTTCTCTTCGTCGTATGAGGCTTCAGGAGGGAAGTTTACAGGACTAGCTTCTGTAATCAATCCCTTGATAAAATTCTTAAACTCAGCTTTGATTGATTTCTTTGCCATTCTTCACTTCCTTCACAGGCTTACTATCTAAGTATTTATCAATAGCAGCTTTAGCGTACACAGCGGTAGTGAACAAGCTGGTTAGTACATCAGGTACTTTACCACCCTTACCATCAGTCACAACAATGTAAGATGTTGGAGTTTGGGCATGTGGCTTAATTTGGTAGCCTTTATAAATAGTAATCATTTTCTGCCGTAGTTTGGATATTGTACACCGCCTTCAGCTCGCCATGCTTTACGAGCCAACCAACGTTGTTGTCGTCCAGCTTTCTGTTCAGCTTTTTGGTTTGCCATTTGTTTCAGTGCCAAGAACGCTGTGCTCTTAGCTTCTGCCAACAAAGCAGGGAATGCATCAATAGGAAGTTCAGGAATTGCTTCGTTAGTACGAACCCACACTGGAACAAGGTAAGACAAACATTGTGTCTTGCTCTTCTGCAATGTAGTTTCTTTTGTACTGTCCCACGAATCAGTTACAAGATATGTGTCATCAAACGAAGTCCAGTATTGTGGAGGTTTATCGTTGATGATAAGAAGTTTAGAACCCCCGTAGTCAGTAACAATAGTTACGTTGTCTAACGTAGCATTACGATTAGAGATATAACGCAAGAATGCGTCTGGTTCTTTATACACTACATCTTGGAGTAGCGGTTCTGACGGAGTACCGTTGTCATATTTAAATGACACAAGTTCTTTAAGGTTGTCAGGGAGTTTTAAGTAATTAGGTTTAGCTGTACTACCAGATGCATCCATCTGAAACAGTTTACGCATGAAGGGCCAATTACGGTTGCCCAACATCTCGTAGTAGCAATCCTTAATGATCTGAGCTACTTGCTGTGCTTCAACTGTATCATCTAAATTGTTAACTTCGTCAGCATCCATTTCGTTCAGAATACTCTGAATCATTTCAAGTAGCGACATTTTCATTAGAGTGCCTTAATCATTTTCATTGTGAGGGCTGAGTTGTTAATAACAACGTTACCTGTAACATCTGATGCAATGTACAGCTGAATATAATCATTAGCAGAAAGCTGGATTAAATCACAAGCAGCTAGGATACCATCATCACCGTTAGAGTTAGACTTAGTTACAACTTTCATATCAGAGAATGTTGTACCGTTAATCTTAAACTTCATTGCCACTTTAGCTGTGTTACTTGGGAAACCTGTGAGACATGCCCAGAAGTTCAAATCGTAAACACCTGCGTAACCAGCTGTCAATCGGTTAGTTGAGAATGTAACACCATCACCTGTGCCGTTAGCAAAGGGAGCACCAGAGCCTGTCAATAATACGTATTGACTAGAGGTGTTCAATGTTGCATCAGCAGCAGCTGTTAACGCAAAAGGCGTAGTGTTATTCGTGATGTGCATCTTACCAAACGCATAATCACGATAGAGGTCAAAACCGTTAGCGCCGTCTGTAACCACTTTTAATCGAGCAACACCCCCGTCACCAGACAAGCCATTAAGAGTTTCTGCACCAACCTTCTTCCATGAACCACTACCTGCACCGTTAGCGAAATATGCTGTATTTAATACAGCTGTCGATACGCCTTTAGATTCGTGTAATTCTGCTTCAGGGATATTCTTATGTTGAATAGCTATGATTTTCTCCTTGCGAGATTAATTATCTCTTTAGTTTCCATTGGAGTTAATAGAGGGAAGGGTTTCATACGCCCACCAAAGAATCCATGGAAAATTGAATGACAATTGCAACAAAGCAATACTGCTTTATTACTTTCTAAATCTTGCGTATTAGCTTGATGACTTTGAGAACGTCCGTATCGTTTATACGATGAGGCAAGATGATGAACATCTAAAGCATCTGGATGATTAAAACCACAAACTAAACAACCTGATTTAGAGATAAATTCTTTATATTTTTGAAGGGCTTTGGCTGCATACGCTTTATCATAAACAGTTTTACATTGTTTACACTTATGTGTATTAACACCGTGTTCACAATTATTACTATTTTTCCTAGCCATGTTTCTTCCTTAGAAACAAAAAAAGGAGCACAGAGGCTCCTTTAATTGTAGGTTATTACGCCTTGGCTTTGTTGAAGAATTCCAACACCAAAACAGCTTTACCAGCATTGGTAGACGTAGGAGATGTACCACCCATGTCGAAAGCAATTTTAGCAGCAGCAGTTGTGCCTGTAGAGGAGTTAGAAGCCCAAGTACCAGCACCAGTAGATGCAGGAACCTTAGAGCCAACGTTTTCCAATTCAGCTTCAGTCAACACGATGCCGTTGGTTGCAACAGAACCAGCCAGACCAATACGCACTGTAGGGCTTGTACCACCCAACACGAATGCTTCATCAACGCGCAAGTCAGCACGTTTGAACAGAGCACCCTTTGGCAGCACGACAGGAGGAATGAAACCATCATTCAACATACTGCCAGTCAGAGTTACGCTGAGGCGAACCAGACTACCGTCTTGGTCTTCGAGGCCAGCAGTTTGACCAGTGCTACGAGCACCGTAGTTTTGGTACACGCCGATACCAGCTTGATTTTTAAAAGTCATTATATTACCTTTGTTCTTTAATAGGGGAGACTAGCTCCCCATGTTTTTATTAGGCGTTAACAGCCGAGGTGATCACGATACCGAGGGTATCAACACGCTGCGTACCGAAGCCCCAACGAGCAGAGGTAACGAACTCATCACGACGCAAGTCTTTATTGCGTTCGCCTTCAACCTTAGGCATACGACGCCATGCAGCCATGATTGGCTTGGTGTTGTCATCAGCCACAGACATGAACACGTTAGCAACAGCGTTAGACACAGAGGTAGTGCCATCGCTGAAAGTGCCAGTATCCAAGCGGTTAGAAGTGATGATGTTCCAGCCAAACAAGTTCATCAAGAATGTGTGTTCACGATCGAAACCATTCTCAAGAATCTTCTGACCGAAAGGAGTTACGTCACGGGCCAAAGACACAGTCTTGTCCAGAGTAGCGGCAACCACAGGGTCAACCACAGCGATACGACCAGCCATAGGCACGTTAGCCTTGTCGAAAGCCAGCTTCATAGAGATGAAGTGGTTCAACGAAATAACGTTGTTGGTCTCAGCAGAAGCGATACGGTGAGCGAAACCGTTCACTTGGTTAGCAGCTGCGTTAGTTTGAGAAGTGTTAGCCTTCTTCAAGAAACGAGTCTCGAAGATTTCCTGGATAGCACGAGTAGATTCGCTAGAGCGAGCACTCATCAGAGCTTCAACTTGAGCGCCGTCTTCACGCAGCTCATCAGTCACATACCAAGCATCGCCAACGTAGTCGGTGATGGTCAGAGTAACTTCACCAGATTCAATTGGTGTGTAGTCAAAAGCAACTTCTTCAGCGCCGTCTTGAATGGTAACAGTACCCACAGTTTTAATGTGGAGAGTAGTACCAGAACCGAAGTCAGAGACGTTACGGTAGAACGAGCCAGGGAGCAAACCGTCTTGCAGGTTGCGAAGAATAAAAGCCGAATACTGTTCTGCTTCGATAAAAGCAGTACTATTTGCACGATTTTGAGACATTAATTGTCCTTATTTAAAATGTTTGAAATATACTTTTGGGTCGGTGAGATCATGCACAGACAATCCTTGTCCGTGAAGCTCATCAACCATTTTGCGAGAATTAGCGCTTTCCTCACGCAGATCAGAGGTTGTGGCTCCAATCAATGTAGGCTTAGCGTTCTTACTCACGAACGATTCTTGTGCTGGCTGAAACGCACTGGTGTTGATGCTACCTGAGGAAGCGTTACCAGTAGGTTTAGCACTACCATCCAAGCCGAGCAACTTAAGTGCTGCTGTGGGGGTACGTGCTGCCAAGGCGTTAATGTCTTCCACCGACATGCCGAGTTCTTTTGCTTTTCCGTAGAATACCTCTTCAGATTTCTCACCGAACGCTGACGTTACGGCGGAGACTACTTTGTTTAGGTTTTGCTTGGAAACTTCTGCTTGTTGTTGGCGTGTAAGTGTTTGAGTCACTAACGAAGCAATTTGCTCTTCTGACAATCCTGGAGTAGCTGGTGGGCTAGCAGGTGTATTGTTCTGTTGAGTGAGTGCTTTCAAAGTATTTTCAAGTTCAGTGATCTTAGCAGCTGCTGCTTTCGCTTCTGCCAATTCTTGTTCCTGCTGTCGTAGCTTATCGCTTAGCTGAGGAATATAGTCTTGCGAATGCTTCAACGCGTTAAGAGCATCTTCAACTGATTTATACTTTGTCTCTCCACGGTCATTCTTAATCGAACTGAGCAGGTCTGCTAACTGGTTGGATTGATTACCGTTTGGTGGTGTGCTTGCACCACTATTGTCTGGGTTTGCAGGGGTCTGCGGATTTTGATTATTAAAAATCGAGGTCGGGTCTGACACTGATTTAATTCCTATACGTATAAAAATTGGAGCGGCAATACGGGATCGAACCGTAGACTATAACTTGGAAGGATATCGTTTTACCATTAAACTATAGCCGCTTTGGGGCCCATTAACTCAAGGGCGAGGAGTTTAATCTGTACTAAGTATTTCTAGGATTTATACTATATAATTCTTAATCGTTCGTTACACTCACTGATTAAGTATACTATATAAATACTTACGTAAGTATATTACTTCGTTTTCGTTACTTTTTCGACAGAGTCATTAGAAATTAATGAAATAATTTCGTAAATAGCTCTTTCAAAGCCAATATAGTCAGCTTGGGTCAACGCCCAAGAGGGAGAATCGTATTGATTCTTTTGTCTAACTTCTTTGCGTAAAGTATTAACTTTATCTTCTAGAGTTGCCGATAGGCGTTCTCTAAAGAAGGCCGCAGCCTTGAAATCACTTTCAAGTTCTACGGCACGTTCCTTAGACAAACCTTTAGTAAGGATTGTTTTCATTATTCAGTTACAGGCATTGATTGTTCAACCATCAAGTCTTCTTGAGCTTGTCCAGCTAAACGTTGAGTTTCTTGTTGTTCAAACACTGCTACGTTAGGACGTACCAAAGAGTAGCGTTGGAAATTTAACAAGTCTTCAACAGTCTTAGCCAAAGCAATAGAACTGACGTGAGGAGAGATTTGTGCCCAGATTTGTGTGTTAGAGAGTTGTGTAAGGTTTTGTACCATTTGAGCTTGAGCAGCAAAATGTCGAGCACCAATAGGACGAAGAATGCCAGAGGCAGTAATATCGTCACGAGTGATTTCCATAAACTGTTGTACGCCCAAGTCGTCGTTCATTACACGAATAACGTCTGTACGATCAAGATTACGTCGTCCTGTTTCCAACATACCGTTAAGCGTTGGTTCCAGCAATTCAATCTCGAATGTAGTGATTTTCTCTTGGAAAATACGACCAGCTGCGTTCTGCAACTGTTGAATTTCAAAAGCTGTTTTTTCACCAGCAGAACGAATACCCATAGCTTCACGAGGAGCGCCAGCATACTGTTCCATACGCATCTCGATCTTATCGAGGTTTTGCTCAGCTGTAATCACCCATTGGACGTTACGAGCCAGTTCAGTAACACTACCGTTCTCATCAATGTGAATCTCTTCGCCAGGGCCATAATTAAACTGTTCAACCTCACCAGCAATAACCAGAGGAGGAAGCACAGCTAAGTCCATAGCGTCTGCTTTCAAGTTCTCAAGATGGTCAATACGATATTGCATCCCCACCAAGTTCTCTAGAGGCCCCATAGCCCAAAGATTATCAGGACGGGTACGCCAACCTACGTGGTAGATTTCAGGGCGGCCATTCCAGCTTTTAACGGCTTCGTTACGGATCATAAACATACGATCAATAACAGTAATCACACGACCTGTTTGCAATTCATTTGTTTCCAAATTATGCAAGTCACCGTGGAACTCAAGCATCTCAAAATAACCGCTCTGCAAATAATCGCTGTAGTTACCAAAGCCATCAATGTTAAAGCCTTCTGCTTTATCGAGATCATCAACACCATAAGCATTACGTTGCTTCTGCATCTTGTCTCGTTTAGCCAAAGCCTTCTTCAAGTATTGGTTCTCAGGATCATCCATAGCCATACGATGCAATTCACCAATAGGCTTCAAGTAACGAATAATCTTGAATGATTCAGTAAACGTCTGCGCTAAGGGGTTAAAAACAATGTCTAAGGGGCTAATACGACGTAGGCGAGGGCCAATGTACTGTACAGACTTTTCACCGTCTTTATTGACCGTATATGACGATTCAAAGTCTACAGTTGCAAATGCATTACCATAGTCAATGTAGTCATACACACACTTACTCATCTCAGTACGGAAATGGCTTTCTCGTGTCTTGTTAGACATATAGGCTTGGATGGCCTGTGCCTTCTTCTTTGTTCCGTCATTCTGTGAATAACCTTCCCATCGTAACCATTCGTCATTGGGGAACAATGCAGAAACATAGTTAGAATGTAAGTTGTCACGAATCTGGCAAAGCTTTGGCAGAGTGGTGCTGTTCTTCCAAGGAAGCGTTTGATTACTGGTTGTACGTGTGTCAGTAGCAAATACATAGTTACGAATCTCTTTCCAGAGTTCGATCTTCTCTCTGCGTTGTGAGTTATACGTATGCCACGTATGAGCAATATATTTGGCTTCGTTATCCTGACCAAATTTGACAGCAATTTCTAGAGGTTTGTTTGACATTAATTACCTATACATAACACCGCCGAAACGCGGATTAAACTTAATAACGTTAGAATACGAATCTTCTGAGTCTCGTGCCCTCTTAGGCTTCACTGCAATCTCTACAGCGCAAGCAAGAGCATCTTTAATGTCGTCATGGGCTGGACGAGCTAAGACAAGTTCTTCTTCTAACATATCCGTATATCCACCTTTAAAGTGCCATACAGCCTGATTCTCATATCGGTGTTCAAGAGCAGCAGCAATACGCTCTGCCTTGTTACCTTCGTTACGAGTAGGTCTATGCTCATCAATTGACAGAGTCATACCTTCTTCTCGCAGCTTGTCTTTAAGATCACGCACAATTACTGCTTGAGCTACAGTAACTTCAGCACGTAGTTTCTTGAATTCCCATTTGGCATGTAGGCTAGCAATCTGACTGAAGTATTCTGCAATCTTATCGCTCTTAAACACAGCGATATCTAACACGTAGATATAGTTGTCTTCGTCCACACCAATCACTACAATAGCAGTGTTGTCTGATTTCTTACTTAAGCTAAACGCAAAGTCAATTGCGGCATAGACATTAAGCTTCTTACGTTTAAAATACCAAGAGCCATTCTCTTGTTTGATAAACTTCTTGTCGTAGTACTGAAACCTAGAGCGATCAATACGGTTAGAACCTGGATCGTTAGGATCGTTGTAATACTGAGCGTAGAACTGTACACGATCAGAATATTCTGCACGAATTCGTGATAGCACTTGTGCATCGAATCCAAAGAACTTCTTATCTTCTCGCATAGCCTTAGGCCAAAGGAATACACCATCGGATTCTACAGCAAATTCTTTTACTTCCCAAACAGGCTGACGACCAGTAATATCACCTTCAGGGCTATACACGTCATACTCTTGGGATTTCCAAGTAGCATAAATATCTGACGGATGGTATCGTGTACCACAAGCCATTGTAAAGCCCCCTGCGTTACGAATAGAAGTGAACTGTGAACTTTTCTTCATCACACCTTCACGACCGTCTTCGGTATACGCATTCTCGGGAACTACTAAGTCGTCTGCAATAATAATGTCAGCGTGCCAGCCAGTTGTGTTAGTTGTCAACCCAGCTGTGGACACTGTAGCATCACGAATACCTTCTTGTTTACGTTTCAGATGGTCAATCGTAAACTTACGTTGACTCCACTTCTCACGCTTACCTTCTTGGGGGTTAATGTATTCTGGAAAATATCGTTGGTAAACAGTACTAGCCAGAATATTCTGAATAGCATACAACTGTGTCTCAGCCAATTCAGCTGTAGCAGATACATATAGAATTGTAACCTCAGGATGACGAGTAATAATCCAAGCAGCCCATGTAGCCACCATATGGCTCTTCAAATGAGCACGAGGTAGCATGGTAAGCTTGTTGCTTGTTTGATCATCTGCTTGCCCGTATAGGCTGTATTCCTGCATCCATCTAAATAATTCTTTATGGATATCTCCGTATACATAGCCAGGGTTAACCAAACGAGCAAAGAAGAAGAGGTCGTTCATCGCTGTCTCACGAATTTCTTTAGCCTCTTCAGGCATCTTTTCTAGTTTGACTATAGCTTGTTTACGCCACACTTCATCATCGGTTGCCATGCTTATCCTTGTTTCTGGAACATGCGAACTACGTCACCACCATATTCATCTGCAATACGGGCTTGAACCTTCTTCTCATGCTCTACGTCAGCGTTAGAGGGGCGTCCTGCACCTCGTTGAGCCCAACCCCTATCGGCTACCCATTTAGCTGCCTGAAAGGTTCCTGCTCGCGCTTGAGCGATTACATCGAGTACAGCTTGAGAGCGAAGTTTAACTTCCAACTCATCACGCCACTCGTCAATATGTTTGCGTAAGACTTTATTCTCACACATACGTTGCCAATGTTTCCACCCCATGAGGTGGGCCTGAGCAAATTGATACTCTGTAGGGTCTTCGCATTCAAGATACAAACGTTTCAAAGACACATATGTCGTATCGTTATGCTCGTGATCGAAATCCTTTAGAGTGAACACAGCCTCATCTTTATATCCTAATTCAAGGAACAGAGACTGTGTTCGGAATTTGCCCATTGAATCAATCATCTGGGCTTTTTTAGTCATTACCACTTAACCTTATCTGCCCAATATGCTGCGGACATTTTGCCCTTAGCAATATTCTTGGCATGACGAGCTTTAAAAGCTTCGTTACGTTTAGAACCATCAGGAGAGCCTTTAACTCCCTTTTGACCAAAACGAATTGTTTTAACTTGATCACCAACCTTGGCTACTACCACATGACTTTTACTGCCATGACTAGGAGTAGCTTTAGGTTTGTTGTATCCTGATACACCAGCACGAGCTAGGCGAGGGTCTTTCTTAGTTGCCATATTATACTAATTCAAAATGAGGACCATCAAAGAAGCTCTTAAAATCACCACCCCAACGGATGGGAATATTAAGTTCTTTGGAAGCCTGTTTCATTGCTTTTGCAATTTCAAAGTAAAGAGGTTTCTCCCAAGATACGTCAGTGCCATGTAAAGCCCCTAGATCAACCGCTAAGCCCACCAAATGCTTTGACTTGAGGGTTTGTGTCACCTTGAGCTTTAAGAGCTCCTGTTGACGTTCTGGAGTGCGTAATCCTTCTAACACTTTGAAATCAACTGTTGTAATTTCAATAGCACGTTTAACCACTTGGACTAAACGACTATCTACTCCTTGCATCCTGTCTAGGGATTTCTGGGAAAGTGAGAATGTCATTTGTTATTCCAATTGTTTACGATGCGTTGTCCAAATAGAAAACCAAATGCAATGTTGGCAGCTTCTAGAGCTGTAGTGTATACAGCAGGAGGAAGACCAGTGATAAACATAGAACCAATTCCACAACCAATAACGGCTAACGCTCCAAGATAGCGAGCAGAAGCGCGTAAATCCACCACCCACTGAGATGGTGTTCCAACTGGTTGATCCAGCAATGCAATTGCTTTAATCCGTTCAATATCGCTTGCATCTAATTTTAATTTGTCTTCAATGGTTGTTGGCTGTACACCACCAAACCATTTAGTAGTAGCTTGTTTAAGAGCCTCAGCCCCAATAGGGACTAAGGCACCAATGATTGATTCAATAATCATTTATGGTTCCACCACAGGACAATACCTGCGAAAAGACTACCAAGATAGATGATTGGCTTAACCACTTTAGCAATCCATTCAAGGGCTACAAAAGCCCCTTGAGCTGCATGAAAAGCGTCTACTAAAGAACGTGTCTCAGCTTTTAAGCTATGCACTTCTTGTTCAACGATTAACAATCGCTCATAGATTTCGTTATGAGAGATTTCTATTTTCATGTAGCGGCCTCATCTGCTGGTTCAGGCGTGTTGCCTTCTTCCAGCCATTTCAAATAGGCTTGGTAGTCTGTGTTGGCAGGGTCGCAAGGAACATAAATGTTATTTTCAATTAACAAAACACTCTCAATCGCTGCGTCTTGTTCTTTATTTACAAGTTTATACATATTACAACTCCGAAGACAAAGTGATTAAAGCACCACCAAGAGATGCAAGTGTGTAACCAGCAAGCGCCCCTGCCATAGTTACAGAAGAATTAACAGCAAGCGATAGGTTGGTGCTGTCAAATGAAACCACGCTAATACCTGACGGAGTGCCGTTAGTTCCTGCGGGGTTGCTAATAGCTCCTGAAGTTGTTGCAACAGTTGGTGTAGGAGTTGAACGCATACTCGCAACAAGAGGGAAAGAAGCTCTTACTGCTGACGTGCTAACTGCATAACAGAACCAAGTCGATGATTGTTGATAGTACCGCTGACACAAAGCCAACTCAGTACCATACGGGCGATAGTCAAACGATGTGGCTGTGCTGCCTTTTTCTAGTTGAACGCCAGTGATGTAGAAGGTGGCTCCAGATGTTCCTACTACGCTGGTTGCGCCTGTGACGGAAAAATAGCGCGTTGAACCCCATGAACCTG